>Ga0302322_100000007_pt1 | contig 105723 bp, 188 predicted proteins | sample Fen_T0_2_FD_203757 | JGI IMG/M metagenome (GOLD analysis project Ga0302322, IMG submission 203757) | Peat permafrost microbial communities from Stordalen Mire near Abisko, Sweden - Fen_T0_2 | ecosystem: Environmental > Terrestrial > Soil > Wetlands > Permafrost | place: Sweden: Abisko...
ATAGTAAATATTTTCTTTCTCGAATATTTTCCATATTTTACTGATGGTGTTTGATAAGAAGTAGAAGCATTACTAATTAATACAACTTTATTGAAAATTTTATTAACCGTTTGACAAATAGAATTTCCATCATTATCATATGCACAGAATACAATTACATATCTACTCAATTTATCGAATTTAACTTGTGTCGTGAATAAATTTTTATCTTTAGTTAATGTTTTTGTTATTCCATCATAAGTCATAGTTACGTTTTTTACATCATTATTATCTGTTGCTAAAACTGTTATATCATTTGCTACATAAACTCTATCTGTAGAAAATGTTATATTCTCAATTACAGGATTGATATTATCGATAACAGTTATATTTATTGGTATCATTTGAGTAACATTACCTGCCGTTATATTCAAAGAAATTGAATAATTTCCAGAAGTTTGAACTGTAGGTACTTGTGCTTGAATGTCAATATAAACGTAATTTTTTCTATATAAAGTTTGAGTTAATGGAATAGTAATCATACTGCTTCCAGAACCAAATTTATTTATATACAATTCTACATCAAAATTTCCTCTATTTTGAACAACAATTCTTCCAAGATATTTTCCTTCTCCAGATTTTATTGTATTTAACGACGTAAAATTGCTTAAATCAATAGTCCAATTAAGATTTTTTTGAACATTAAAATTTTTAGTCTTTTCTATTCCATTAATTAAATATCTTATACTGTAAGCACCTGTTTGAACATCATCATCTACTCTAAGTTGAGTATTTACAATATCTTGAGAACCTGTTATTGTGAAATTTGTTTTAGAAAATGTTAAATTAAATCCAGTTGGTATATAACTTGTTTCTATTTTTATAGTATTATTTGTTTCTGGAGTTGCTGTTATTATAGTCGATAAAGAAGAATTTATCATCGAAGTTAAAACATAATCTCCAGTTAATGTAAAATAAAAATCAGAACCATTGACTAAAATCATCTCTTGCTGATTAGGATTTTTAATTCTAACTGAATCATTGCCGTTCCATTTCATTACATCATATCTTTGAACTGTTAAATTAGTGAATGTGCCTTTAACATAATTTGAAGGTGTATATGTTTGTGCTAAAAATAGTATATTTCCAAAATTATTATCTCCATTAATAACATCTGTTTGTAATAAATCTGTCGTAGTGTATTGTGGAAATGATGCTGAAACCATATGTACTGAAATCATTGCTATCAATAAACTAAATATTGATAAAATACTTTTCTTATTCATTATTCTTCACCCTTCTTTTTAAGAATCCAATCTTCAAAATCTTTACTATGTTTAGAACATAAATCTAAAACTTTTGTACTCCAAAACTTATGTAAATTTACAGTCGATTGATTTTCTCTTGCAATTCCTTCTTCTAACTGTTTATTACAAATATCACATCGAATGATAGTTCTGGGCATTAAACCTAATGTTTCTTGCATTTATTTTCCTCCACTCTTTTTGTAGAAAAGTGCATTTGCTCCATAACCGAAAATTGCGACCATAAAGAATAATAACATCATCATAAAAAGCCAATTATTCATCGCATCGATATATGCTTGAACTCTAGTTAGCCCTAACATAATCAAAGTAACTATACAAGAAATGCACAATGCCATTATTAGATTTTTTTCCACGTCTTACACCTTCTGTAACTTTTTCTTCATCAAATTGACAATCTCAATGCTTGAGTAATTGTTCAATTTTATACTGAAAGATTTACATATCATATTTTTGTAATCTTCTGTACTTCCACATTTTTGAATGAATATACGATGAGTATGTGCTTTTTTATCATCATTTGAAAATATTATATCAGTATCATTTTGTTCTTTAATTATATTTTCTAGCAGCTCTTTTGTTTTTGTAGTACAATTCAAAATATCTCCAGGATATTTAATAACTAAAGCTCTTTTGTCGAGTTGTGAAGTTTGCATATTATCAATCACCACTCTGTATTTGTTATTATTTGAATAAACTAACTTATCTTTTAAATTTTCAATTGTTTTTTTATTATCTTTATCAATTTTGAAATTAATTACAAATTCTTTAGTTTGTTTTGTAATAGTATCGATTAACTTCAGTTTAATCTCTTGTCCATTATTAGATGTCTTAACACGACGTTTCATTAAGTTAAATTCATTCTGAAATGTTTCTTCCGATAAAAATGTTTTCGAACCACTCAAATTATTTAAATAAATTTGAATAATAAACTTATTTCCTTTTGGTATTTCTATATTTTCTATCGTGCGCACAAAGTTAGAAAGAGAACAAGAGTTTATATAATTTTTGATTTTGGAACAACTTTTTAACACTTTTGATTGGTTTTTATATAAAATTCTTGATTTTATTGATAATAAAGTTAAAAAAATTTAAATGTTCGATTTTTTAAAAAAACTAGCAATTTTTTACGTACGTATCAACTTTATATAATGAGTGAACACAAAACGTGTGTTTATATAATCAAATTTATAATAATTGAAGAGTATCGCGCAACATCAGACGGCGGCGCGGCGCAATTCATAAAATTTAAATATTTGTTCAACAATTATAACTTCATACACATAGTAGTCGGCCTAACGTCAATAAATTGTCCTGGGCAAGTTCCAATTCCCTTTGCCCAGGATTTTTCTAATCATCTATATAGAATTTTGTCGCATCCAACGATTTGAACTTTTGGGTTAGAATTGTCATATCGCAAGAATGACACACTATCAAATTTGTGATTTCATCTAATCCAAAAGTTCTTTTTGACAATCGCGAAAATGATAGTATTTCTAAGTTTGTCAGATTCTTTAAAAGTTTATATAAATTCTTAAAATCTCAAAAATCTCAAAATGTAAAATTAAATCTCAAAATGATTTTCGTCACCATATAGAAATAATTAATTTTAATTTTCGTCACTATAAAATAATTAAAATCGTTTTGAGATTTTTTACATTTGATTAAAAGTTTTAAGCTAATATTTTGAGATTATTTTTAAATTTATATAATTTATAATTTTTTAAAAATTTTACAAGCTTAAATATATAATATTATATATAATATATATCACTTTAATATATATCAATGAGATTATTGAGATTCTTGAGATTCTTGATATCATACGTCATATGATGATTGGGTTATCTCAAGAATCTCAATAATCTCAAGGTTTTCTATCTTTGATAGTGGGAGTGGCTTCTGATATATACAATTTGATAGTTTTAGTTAATTTTTATGATTCTTTATATTAAATCAAAAACTATTTAAAGATGTGATTGATTTTTAATTTTGGTGTGGGATGATTGTTTATGGTCGGAGAGTTAGAGGATAATAAATCTGATATTACTAAAGAATATAATACTACTAAAGATTTAGAAGATTTTACAAAAACGTATTTTTCTAAAGACGATGATGTTAGTTATTCTGTTAGAGAAATATTTAAAAAATATACTTCTCAATATCCTAAAACATTTTGGATGATGTTTGGTCGTAAGAATTTGAATTTGTTCTATAAGTATTGGTTGCAGCATCAACAAGCAGATGTCGAGTTCGATTGGGTTGTTGAAAAAGAATTTTTTTATATCAATGAAGAAGATTGGAAGAATTATATCAAAAGATTAGAATCATATTCTGGGCTTAAAATAAGCGAAGATAAACAATCATTTGTAATAGAAGGAGATAAAAGATTAAAGTTTGAAAAGATGTTTAAAGAAGCAATAAATTTGGAGGACCAATAATGGAATCTCCCATCAATCAAATTGAGTTTTCTCAAATTGATGAAGTTAATCCTAAAATAAGGGAGTTGTTCAAAAATTTTATTTCTAAAGATAGTAAAACATTTTGGTCTAAATTTGGAAGGAAAAATTTTCATTTGATGTTTCAATATTGGCTTAAATATAAACAAAATAATCTTGATTTTGAGTGGATTGTAAAAAGAGAATTTTTTGGTATGGGTGAAGAAGAATGGGAAAAATATGTTGAAAGACTATTTAACTATTCTGGAATAATAGTTAGTCCAGATTTACAATCATTTACAATTGAAGGAGATAAGAAATTAAGATTTGATAGTATTTACAATCAAGCGTTTGAGTTTTGTGAAAGAAGAGATTCCAAAGTCAAAGAATTAGATACTCAAAATGAGAGTGTAGAAGGCATAGAAGTAAATTCAGAAGGAAAATATGAAATTAAAAATGAAATTGTTACAAACAATGTTGTAGATTCTTTGATACGTAAAATTGCTCCATTTATTCCAGAGTTTAAGTTAATGGGTGATTTAACACAGATAAATTATTTAGAAGACAATTATGAATCTATACAAAGAGTTAAAACTAAAGTTCTAAAAAGAATTAGATTAAAGGTTCAAATTAAGTGGATAGCAGATTACATTTATGTTTGTCCGAGATGCAAGGTATCATTACTTAAAGAACCAGACGAGATGTCTGCGAAGTCTATAAGTCATTTCCCTTGCCCAATGAGTGGAACAACTCCTGTTGCAATATCAAGAGGAGCATACAAAGAAGGAAAAACTCTAAATCTTTATTGTTATGAAGTATATGTTTTTGATGCTAATAACAACAAAGATAAAAAACAATTTTTCAGTTTTGATAGTAATTTAGCAAGAGGATATTATATGATGGATGTAGTCAATTTTAAAGGAAGAATTGTTGCACCAGATGATAGAAATAAAAAAACTGTAATTTTAGGTGTTGAAAGAATAACTCCGAAATTAGGATTTGAATTTAATAGACTTAGAGGAATGGAACTTGCTAGAAAATATGGAGTTAAATATCATAAAATATTTGATATTCAAGCAGGTATTATTGATTATTATAAGACTAAGAATATTATAATTAAACCAGAAATGGGTGGATTAATACAACAATATTTATTGATGAGTGCTTTAATGAAAGTAGTTTTTAAACATCAATATTATTTAATTTCTGTAATAGGAGATACGTCCTTATCTAAAACATATCCTTCAAAATTGTTCTGTGAGATATTAGATACAGATTATGAATATGTTTCGAGAGATACTTTTTCAGAAGCAGGATTTTTAGGTGGTGTTAATGTTAATTACAATATTGGTGGAGTTAATATGTCACAATTTCAAGAGGGAATTGTAACAACAGCAGGTTTATTAACACTAGATGAAGCAGAAAATTTTTATGATTTAAATGAACCTTATAATTCTTTATTGAAGTCGATGCAGAATGAATCTTCTAATATACGTAAAATTGGTGGTGAAGAAGTACCATTGAATTGTACACCAATAATTTTGTGTAATTTATTTAAACATCATCGTAATGAGAATGAGAAAGAAAAATCTTATATTTCAGAAATCAAACAACTTTATTATCGTAGAATAGCCAAAGTTGATGAAACAGAGTTAGCACAATATCATAAAAAGACAAGAATTGATTCAGATAGATATGTTATGCAGCAAGATTTATTTTTACCATTACAATTTATAGAGAATAAATATTTACAACAAGTTATTGGATGGATAAGGAATAAGTATAAACACAATGATTTATGTTGGTACACAGGAGGAACATTAGCTGCTCAAAATAGAATTTTCTTTGATTGTATATGTAAAATTAATGAATATGTAAATGATGATGAAGAGTCATTTACAGATGTAGGTAGTGTTGGAGCACATAATCAAAATCAAACTAATTTACCAACGGAGGATTTCTGTTATAGCGTTCGAAAGTATTTGCTTGGTGATAAAGATATTGGATTAACTTATTTTGGAAGAGAAAAAAATAATTCAGATATAGAAGAGCAGATTAAAAAATTAAGTGCTAATGTTGAAAAATATCTTAAAGGAGAAGGTAAATTCATTGAAACACATTTTAAAGATGGAGCAAGAAGAGTTGATAGTAAAATACAAGAATTAATAGTTGCACTTTATATTGGTGTACAATTAATTAATGATATTGATGCAACAGATTTAGATTCAGCAACTAAAGATTATATGTCAAATGTTTTATTAAAAACAAAAAGAGGAGTTACTGTAGATGAATATAATTTTATTTCTCATACATATCATCCAAATAAAGAAATTATTGAAGCAAAAATATTAAATGAATTTGAATATTATACAGATTTTATTAATCAAGAAGCAGAGGATAAATTAAAAGAGAAAGGAAGAGAAGAAGGTAAGGCAGAAGTATTAGCAGAGTTTGGATTAAATAAAATAATAAGTTTAGATGATGATAAAAAGAAAACTGGAAAAGACGGTGACGAAGAATGATGTATGACATCAATAAACAATATTATGAAGAATATTTGAGCTTTAATTTATTTTTAGAATTTAGAATAGTGGATAAGACTAAATTTTTTAAAGATAAAAAAGGAGTAGATACAAAAAGAAATATTATGTTTTCTAAATATGCGCAAAATATAAATGATGTACAAGAAATATTAGATGTTTATAGTGGAGACCAATATATTATTTATGTTTCATCAAACACAAGACCAATTAAAGTTAAAACAGATTCTTCTGTAGTTTATAGAAGAACATTTTTCTTTGATATTGAAGGAAGTGGAGTAAAACCACCATTAACTAACGAAGAATATTATCAAAAGTTATTGAATACTGCAATGTATGTTTGGAAAAAACTTCAAGATATAGGAATAGAACCAAATGTATTAAAAGAATCTGGAAGAGGATTGCACGTTGGAATAAAGATAATTCCAATGAGTATAAAAAAGTACGATACATTATTTAAAATTTGGTGGAAACAATTTGTAACAGAGATTGAAGAGAAAAGACCTTATACAGATATTAAATTTAGTGATAATATGTCAAATCCATCAAGAATTGAATCTGCTCCTGGAAGTCGTCATAATAAATATGAAGAAAAACCTGAAAGGAAAGTTTTAGTTTTAAAAGTACACGAAAATAATATGTTACCAATATTGAGTAAAATTGCTGTTTATCAGAAAAGAGAATCTAAATTATCTAACAAAACACTTAAATCAAAATATGTTTATGATGACGATAATATTTATATGGAATGTCCAGAATGGTTATTATTAGAAAATTATAGAAATTTACCAGAAGGAGAAATTCATAATAAAATTATTGCAATGTTAAAATGTATTGTTAGAGATAATGAGTTGGATGCCCTAAAAATGCAAACTAAGTTACAAGAAATAGGATATAACGAAGTTATTGATGTACCACATAAAGATATGAAATATAGTCCTTTTGTTTTATTTAATTGGTGTATGAGAAACTATATTTTTTGTTGTGATAATGATGTTGTTGTAGATTTTCCAAATGCAGAAAATTATTTTAATAGTTCTTTGAAAAATATTATATCAATTACTAGATTACAATACAATACAATTTTGAATATAGAAGATAGACCAATAAATAGTTATCGTGAAATGAAGGAATTTATTAAAGAGTTTAATACAAAAACTGCGGCTTGGTATGGTGATAGATTAGCAATTTATGAGCAAGAATTAAAATTAAGACTTGAGAAGAATTGTAATAAAAAATTATATGATTATATTATAAACAAATGTCAATTATGGGATTTCATAAAAAGTGAAATAATATTGAAACAATACATCGAGGATAATGGAATTAGGAGATTGTGAAATAAAATGGTAGACGTAAAAGAAGAAAAACAAACATTTGAAGGAGTCGTAATACACATTAGAGTAGGAGATACAATCACAAGTAAAAATGGAATTTTAACAGAGACATTAATGTTGAAGAGAAAAATTTTATATAAAAGAATGAAATATTTAGGAAATGGTGCTTGGGAAGGATTAGATGATGGAGTAGAAATAAAAACATCAAAAGTTTTGAATGTCGAATCTAAAGTTGTTGGTGAACAAAAATGTTAAACTATAATAATTTAAATAAAGATGAACTTCAATTAAAAGCAGATTTTCAAAAATTAGCTGATAAATTTTTTGATAAACACAAATATTTTCCTCCAATTCAATCTGTTGGTTATAATATCAAAATGGAGCACGTGGAAGGTAAATAAAATGGTTGAAATTAAAAGAGAACAAAAATTTATATGTTTGATTATACCAATGAAAGATGTAGATGGATTTTTCAATAAACATCCAAATAATAATAAAAAATTAGATGATGTATCATATGATTATGAAAAATATAGAGAATATTTAGGCAAAAGAACTACAAATAATTACATAATTGTCAATGAAGATGAACCTTATGCTAAAGATGTTTGGAATGTTATTTTAGAAGGAGAGAGAAAGAAACAAAAGTTGATGACTTTTACTTTTGAAATAGTTGGACCAAAGATTTTGAATGAAACAACAAAAGATGCTTTGAGAAAACATTTTCTTGAAGAGGAAATAAGAATTAATACATTTCACCCAGACATAAGAGTTCACTTGAAAGAGGATTAAAAATGGAAGACACACAATTAACACTTGACGGAAAAGAAGCTGATAAATCATTACTACTTAAAGAAAGAGCACCATATGTTTGCGAAGAATGTGGTGGAACAGGCAGAGTTGAATGTAATGTTTGTGATGGAACTGGAGAAAATGTAGTAACTTGTAATTACGGATATGAACATACAGAAGATTGTGATAATTGTTTCGGAAATGGTGAAGTTGATTGTATAAGTTGCGATGGACAATCAATATCAGATGATGAAGTATTAGAAGAAGACGTAGAAGAAGATTAAGAACAAAACAAAAATTATATAAAGAACAAGTGTTTCCGAAAAGATACATTTAAAATTAGTCCGAATGGACAAGGAGGAAAAAATGACTGACGACAAGAGAGTAGAACCAAATGTGAATGTTGCCCTTAAAGATTTCTTGGGTAATAGCAACAAAGTAGCACAACAAGTGCCAACAAACATACAACATCCTAGACAGGTTGCAGCAGCACCTACAGATGATGGTATGGAAGATGCTTCTGATGATGACTATTTAGAAGATTTACCAACGATGGATAAAGATTTTAAGCCAATTGTTTCTGATGAAAGTTTACAAGAGAAAAAAGATAAATTTGGAATTAAACCAAAGTTAGGGGAAGTAGATGGAAAAATATTAACAATTCTAAGTGCAGAATTTGGTATGCCAAAAAGAAAGGAATTAATTAATGGAACATTACAAGTCGTTGCTCCAAAACAAACTACTTCTAAAAAAGGAGAATTTTACGAAACTAAATTGAGAGTAAGATTTGTAGAAAATAATTATCTTGAGCTTGTTCCATCTGCAAAATATTGGGTTAATGATGGAATTATAAATCCAAAAGTATCTATAGATATGAATGGTAATTCTAAAGTAACACAGTTATTCAGAATGGTTATTGTTAAGTTAGCCAAAGCAGAAGGTAAAACTTTCGAATTGATTCAAACAACTATCAATGAAAAGATTGCAATAGTACCACACCCAAATTGTTATGATGATTTTAAGGCTTTTGAATCTAAAATATCTGACAAAAAGATTTTGGATTATTTGGTAGGTAAGCGAGTATTAATGAAAGATAGTACAGGAACTTACAACGGAAGACCTTGGAATCGCGCTGACATAGTAGCAATACTTGATGACTAAATATTTTTATTTCTTTTTTATTTTTAATTTATTAGTGGGGTAATTATGAAATTTAATCTTAGTCCTAGTTCCATTGCAACATATTTAGAATCTCCTTTATTATTCTATTTTCAATATGTTATAAAAGCTCCAGAAGATACTTCTGTAGTACAATGTTATGGTATTTCTGGTTCTGTTACCCACTCTGCTTTAGAGTTTTATGTAGAAAATCGTGATTTAGAAAAGACTAAAGAATTTTTCTTATCTGAATGGGAAAAGAATAAATTAAATGAATTAAAAGGTATGAATGGTAAACCATTATCAATACAACAATATTATGATTGTATGATGTGGGGTATAAAATTAATTGATTCTAAATTTGAAGTTAAAAATTCTGAATTAAAAATTGAATTTCCATTTAGAGGAGAAATAGGAATAAAAGGAATAGTTGATTTGGTGCAAGTCGTAGATGGTGTAAAAGAAATTTGTGATTGGAAAACTTCTTCAACGATTGACAATGATTCTACAAAATTTAGAACACAAGTTCTTATGTATAGCTATTTATATTATAAAAAAACTGGAGAAATAATTAATAATGCAAGAATAGTATATCTTAAATTAAAGAAAGATAAAATATATTCTTTTACAGATAGTGAAGTTATTAATTTTGAAAAAATTTTAAATGATGTTTTAGATGAAATAGAGTTAAAAGGATTAGATATTTCAAAATATGATTTAGGATATGGTTGGGAAAATAATATTTTTAATGCTCATAAAAAGAAGTTTAGACAAGAAGCACAGAGAAGAGAAAACATTCAACCTGGAAAAATAATAGCTATACGAAAAGATAACAGATTATATTTTCAAAATATTCCAGATGAATTATTTAATTTCTTTCAAACATATTTTAGATACCATCCACTAAATTATTTTAGAGTTCCAGAGTACATAAGTGGAGAGTGGGACGGATATAAAAGATTCTTCAAATATGATAGTTTTCCTTATGCTTTCTTGTATAAAATGAATGAATTAGTTGAGGCTTATAATAAAGAGCTTGGTACTAATTATTTTATTGAAATTATTGATGAAAGAAATATGAATGTTGTAAATAAGATTTTTTCTACAAAATTTAAGGAAACAGATATTAAGTTAAGACCATATCAAAATGATGCAAATAAAGTTATGGAAGAAAAAAAATTAGGAATTGTTTTTGCAGGAACTTCGGCAGGTAAAAGTATTCTTTCAGCAGAGTTTATTAAAAAACAAAATCGTAGGACATTGTTTGTAGTTAATCGTTTAGAGCTTTCAACACAAACAAAAGAAGTTTTTGAAGATTATCTTGGTGTAGAAATAGGTGAGATAGCAGAAGGTCAAATGGATATAACTAAGCAGATTACAGTATCTTGCATACAAACGATATATGCAATATTAAAAAGAAATGATGAAAGTTCAAAAATTTTAAAAAAATATTTATATAATGTTTCTTGTGTAATATTAGATGAGTGCCAAAATTGTTCTGGGGATAATTTGATGTATAGTGTTTTATCTGATGCTTTATCAAATGTTGAATATTGTTTGTCAATGAGTGGTTCACCTTATAGAAATGGACCAGATACTTTTGAGATGAATAGTCTTTGCGGATTTATAATTTATACTAAAACTGTTAAAGAATTAGAAGATGAAGGTTGGGTTGCTCCAGTAAAAACATATTACTTATCAATGCCACGTGCAAAATATGTAACAGAAACAGGTCATTTTGAAGCAGATTATGGAAGTTTTATTGTTAGCCACGATGAAAGGAATGAAACCATTAGAGATATTGTAAAACAAAATAGACATAAAAAAATTATCATTTTAGTGAATCGTATAGGGCACGGAATTAATTTAAACGAAATGATTGGAAATTCTTTCTTTTTATATGGAGATACTCCTACTGATTTAAGAAAAGAGATGTTCAAAAAATTTAAAGAAGATAATAATGATATGGTTCTTATTTCGATGGTGAAAATTCTTGGAGCAGGAATAGACGTCCCACGTCTTGATTTATTAATTAATGCTTCGGCACATTCTTCTGATGTTGATACAATACAGATTATCGGTAGATTAAGAAGAAAGTATCCTGGAAAGAATTTTGGTGTAATGATTGATTTCGCCGATGAAGAATTGTTTAAAGAAGCAGCAAGAAAAAGAATAAGAATGTTAATGGAGTATGAATATCCAATTGATTTGATTCATTACACACAATGGAAAACAATACAATTTGATTGATGAGGAGGTATAAAATGGATTTTATGATTGATTTGGAAACATTAGGCACAAAAGAGAATTGTGTAGTTATTAGTATTGGAGTTGTTGCTTTTAATGAAAAAGGAATTCAAGAGAAAGAATTTTATGAAGTCTTTAATGTAGAAGAACAAATACAAAAAGGAAGAAAGATTGATTATTCTACATTGAAATGGTGGATGAGTCAATCCGAAGAGGCAAGAAAAGTATTTACCGAAGGTAGTCATAGTGTAGAAACAATTTTGAATTGTTTGACGGAATATATTAATTCTTTTATGGAAGATGGCAAATCAGCATTTATATGGGGAAATGGTTCAATATTTGATATATCTATTATGCAGAATTTATACAATCAATATGATATTGAAATACCTTGGAAGTTTTGGAATGTAATGGATTTAAGAACATTTGTTAGATTTGTTGGTAATGGAGAAAGAATACAAAATAACGGAATTCAACACAACGCAAGGGATGATGCAAGAAATCAAGCAGAGTATGTAATAAGAAAGCTAAGAGAATATAAGGTGAAATAATGCAAGAAACAAGTATAGAATCTTATAATTTATTGAAAGATACTGGTAGATTGGGAAAATTACAAAAGATAGTATATAGTTATTTATTAGAACATCCAAATTCAACTCAGAGTGAAGTGGCTTATGAATTAAAAAAACCAAAAGAAAGTGTAAATCCACGTTTTGGTGAATTATATTCAAAAGGACTAATCATTGAAACTGGAAAAAGAAGATGCAAACAAACAGGAATGAATGTTATGACTTGGAAAGTTATACCAAAAAGAGATGTGGCTATTTTGAAATGTCCACATTGTAATCAAGTTATACGAAAGGTATCGAGGACATAATGCAACTAGCACCAGATACAAGTAAGCAAAGAGCAGAAAAGATTGAGCTTATTAAGAAAATAGACACATTTAAATATAAAAGTGAGTCGGAAAAACAAAAAGACCAGGAGAGAGTAGGAGAGTTAGAAAAAGAAATTTTAGATATTATTCACAAGGCACTTGGGGAGCAGAAATCAGAAATTGTGGATATAAAACCAGAGTTGAAACCAGAAGAAAAGTTAATTACTTTAAAAGCAGCAAAGAGATTGCTTCGTGATAAATATGAGTATTATAGGATATTATGTCTTGATAGTCGTGAATTTACAGAAACATTAGTAAGAAAAAAAGAAGATGGAAGAAAAATTATGGAGATTATATCTTCAGACAATTTTGATGAGAAAAAAGCTATATCAGAAATTTTGAGGTTTTGATGAAAATCTGTAGTGTTAAAGGATGTGAAAGTTTGTGTGTTGGGAAAGGATATTGTAGAAAACATTATATGCAAATATATAATCACGGAAAAATATTAAGTATTACAATATTCACACCAAATAAAATAATATTATATAAAGATAGAGCAGAAATAGTTTTAAGAAATATAAAACATAAAGAAGTTGGAAAAGCTATAATTGATTTAGAAGATGTTGAACGAGTAAATAAGCATAAATGGTATTTATCTAAAGGTTATGCAGTTAGTCATATTAATAATAAATTTATTTTTTTACATAATTTTATTTTGGATAGAAAAGAAAATACAAACTATAAATATTGTTGTGACCATATAAATAGAAATAGATTAGATGATAGAAAAACTAATTTGAGAATAGTGGATTATTCTTTAAATAACATAAATAAATCTATTTCTAAATCTAATAAGTCTGGTATTGTTGGTGTATTTTTTATAAACCAACAAATAGATGGTTATCACATATAACTAAAAATGGAAAAAGACTTTCTTTAGGATATTTTAACACAAAAGAAAAGGCAGAACAAAAAAGAAAAAAGCAGAAATAGTAGAGTTTGGTGAGGTGATTGTAAGATGATAACTGTAATTAAAGGGAAAGAAGAAGAAAGTGGAGTAACTTTAAGAATACGTGATAGTGATACAAATACAACTTCTGAAAGATACTTTGATTTCACTAATTATTTTTATATAAAAGAAGAAGACTATCAAGATGTTTCTTACATTGTAGACCCATTAATTAAAGATAAGATATTAGTAGAAGATAAAGACAGTAATCAATATTATCAATTACTTTTAAAAAATAATTTTCATAGAAATATGATTAGAAATCAAATTGAAGAATTAGGAATATCAACATTTGAAGCGGACCTAACAGCCGTTAAAAGAATGATGGTTGATAATGCACATTTACCACTTCATCAAGAAGGATTAAGAATTGCATTTTACGATATAGAATCTGACGATAGAAAGCCATTTGTTAAAGATATAAAAGGTGATATTGTTCCAAAATATCCAATAACTTCAATGGCCGTTAAAGAGTACAAAAGAGGATTTGAAACACCTGTTTGGTATGTTAGAAACGAAGGTCTCGATGGACCAGAGTTTGACGAATATAGAGCTTTAAGAAAAGAATATTTAGAATTAAAGAATCAAGAATTGAATACAAAAGAAGTTTATGCAAAATTACAAATATGGGATGTCGAGAAAGGTCCTGTAGATAATGCTTTATGGGAAGGCGAATATATAATGTTGCAAAAATATCTTGAATATATAAAAGATTTTGATGTAGTTAGCGCGTGGAATGGATTAAAATTTGATGACCCATATACTCGTGAAAGAACAAAATATCATATGAAATATCATCCTATAAATGATTATGAATCTTTGATGTTGGTAGGTTTTGATTATCAAGCATCTTATATGTTAAATCACTATACTCCAATAAAGTCTTTTGCTTTGAATAATGTTGCACAAGAAGAATTAATTTCAGAATTAGGAAAGGAAGGTTCCAAATTAACTCATCCAGATGAAATAAAAAAATTAGATTGGAGAGAAAGAACTAAGTGTGAAAAATATTTTGAATTATTTTTATTATTTCCAGAAGTTCATAAAGAGTACAACATACAAGATGTAAATTTATTAGAAATGTTAGAGGACAAATTAGGATTTTTCAAATTACATTTTGTACAATGTAAAAAAGCGCACTGTATGTTAATTGATTCATTGTATGATAGTAGAATTTGTGATTATATGATTTTAAATGAGAGTAAGAATAGAAAGATTATAAAATTATCAAAGCCAAATGAGTCAGAAGTAAATGATAGAGAAAACAAATCTGCTCCTGGAGGTTACACATTCTGCGAAAAGCCAGGGATACATTGGAGTGTACTTTGTTATGATTTTCAATCACATTATTTGAATATTATGAGAACATTTAATATTTCTGCTGAAACTTATATAAGAAGTGTTATGCCTGATTTAACAAAAGTCTTTACACCAATTGAGCAAGAATATGTAATGTTTTGTATGAATGAAGCTCCAAAGTTTTTAGATAAACAAAACAAATTCCAAAAGAGAAAGTACGATATTCACATTGAAGAAAAAAGAGTTCAACTTAATGTTAATACAATGGAAGTATTGATGTGGAAATTTATTAATAATTACGACCAAAAAATAGAACATTCTGAAATGGAATGTTATACACCTGCTGATATTAATCGTGATGTAAGAGGATGGAATGTACACGGACATTATATTTTTACTAAGGAATTTAGAGGTATAACACCAACAATTTTAGACGATTTATTGGAAGATAGAAATAAAGTAAAGTATTCTTTAAAATCAATTAAAGATAGTTTTGAATACGATGAAAAGAATTATTATCAATTAGGTTTAAAAAAATTAGGTAATGTTTTCTATGGATATTCATTATATAGAGCATCAAGAGATTACAGATTCGAGATTGGTGCAGCAATTACAACTTCGGCAAGATTTTTAACAAAAATAGCAATAATTGAGTTAAAAGCAAATGATATGTTATTATTATTCGGAGATACGGATTCTACCTACTCTACAGGAGATAAAACTTCTGAATTTTTAAAACAAGTTTATCAAGAATTATTTGATAGAAAATTACCTGTTTTTAATACAATGAATTTTAATGGAAAGTTACACACTATAGTTTTTGAATATGAAAAAACTTATCCTGGAATAATACCTATTAAGAAAAAGAGATATTATTATTTTTTAGATGGAAAAATAGATGGAAAAGGTGGAGTACAAACAAGGTCAGATGTTTTAAAACTTGCTAAAGATTTACAGAAAGAATTACTTGAAGATATTTTTAACAAGAGATTTGTTAAAGAACATTGGAAAGAAAAATTATTTTCTTTAAAGACAAAAATTTCAAATTTTGAACTTGAAGAAGAACACATTGTTAGGATTTCTGGTTTAGCAAAACCAATAAATCAATATGGAAAACCAATGTTTGATGGTGCAACTGGATTGCAAAAGACTTCAAAAGACGGAAAACCAAGATGTGCTCCTATTCCTGCAAACGTCCAAATAGCTATAAGACTTCTTGAAGAAGGAGAAAATGTAAATGTTGGAGATAAGATTCGATTTATTGTAGCATCAACTAAACCAAAAATTCAACCAATTACTTTAAAAGAATATAGAGCAAATAAGAGATATGATGTGAACTACTACTACGAAAAAGTAATAAAAGCAATACTTGAAATTTTAATTGTTGTTTATCCAGAGGATGTTTACACATATTTTGCAGATTGTTGGCTTTACAGTCCAAAACAAATTAAAAGATTACAAGAAGAAATTTCAGAAGATGAAGATGAAGATTCATCTGAAGATGGCGATGAGTAAAATGAAATTCAAAGGACAAACATACGAAGAAATAATGAAAGAATGTCGAGATTATATGGAAGGTAATCAAATGATTACTTTACCAAGTGGAACATTTTGTCATCTTTGTAATCAAGAATTATGTAAACATTTGAAACATCAGAATAAACAAAAGCTACTGATTGTTATCGCAAGTCTTGCTAGAGAACTTGAAAAGGAAAGAGAACCATTAAATGTTCGGAGTAAAGAATGAAACTTGATAATGCTAAATTAGGAGATAAATATTATGGAATCATATACAAATATTCTTTTAATTTTGTTAAAGCCGTTAGAATCATCGAATTTGAAGTTGTTAAAGTTAATGAAAAAATTGTAGGTATTTCTTTTAATAAAGAAACAAGAGAATATCCACAATTATTTAAAAAAAATAAAGATTTTAATACGATAGGTTTAGATAAAGTTAAATTAGCAGAAGATTATTTGAATGAATTTATATCTTGGGAAGACCATTCAGGTTTTTGTGGAACTAAAAAGATTATAAGGTATTTAAAATTATTTATAAAGAAGAATAAACCACAAATTATATAAAGATGCCACCCAAAGAACTCAAAATGAATATAAAGAAGTATTTTGATGACGGAGTTATGATAGATGTAGTTTCTGTTGAAGACGTTTGCCAAGAAATGGAATCAATGAGAAATGAATTTAAAATGAAGTCAGATGCAATCAAGAAAGAAATTTTAGAAAATTTTGATTTGATTGCCGAAGAAGTTTATTGGAATAAAAAAGTTCAAACAAATACAATTCAAGAAGATAAGTTTATTGAAATGGTAAATAAAGCATTTCTAAAAAATTTTGATGAGGAAGAAGAATGAATGATATTGTAATAGTAAATGGAAAACAAGTTGTAATCAAACCGTCGAAGAGCAGGTTTAATAAAAGTGCTTATATAATGTCACAAGAAATATATCGTGATTTAGAAAAGATAGGAATAACAAAAGAATTTATAGACCTTCCAATACCAAGAAATCCATTAAAGCTTGGTGAAGCTGCGCAAATAAGTTGGACTGTAAATAAACATCAGTATTATTTCTCTTCAAATAAACAAGAAAGATTTCAAGATAATTTAGGCGTTCTTGCAGTTGTTATAAAACAAGAAAGTTATTCTATAAGAAATGGACTTAAAACTTTTACACAAGTTATGAATCAATTTGCAATAGGTTTTGATGATAAAAAAGAAAAGACAAAAACGCCGCGTGAGATAATTGGTGTTGAAGAGAATTCTAAAGATAAAGAATATATAACATTCAAATATAAACAAAAAGCTAGAACATTACATCCAGATGCAGGTGGAAATGCTGAAGAATTCAGAAAATTGAATGAAGCTTACAATGAAATTATGAAGGAGGAATAAAATGAAAATAAAAACTTTTAGTAAAAGAATTGATGCAACAGATATAGATAAAGATTTGAATATTTATTTAGATTCTTTGAAGGATAAAAATATTTTAAATGATGATAAGATAGAAATTCAATCCAATTCTGTAGCAGATGGTGAAGATATTTATGTTATAACAAGAGTAATAGTGAGGGAAGGTTAAAATGAGTAAAATAACAATAGAAATTGAGTTACCAGAAAAATTGGAAGTTTATCCAGAAGAAGGTCAGTCTGAAGACGACTTCAAGTCAAAGGAAGCAAAGAAGAAACTCGAATCTTTTAGAAAGAAATTTACACAAGATGTTCACGATTCGGTTGAACATTCAATAAAAACTTATATGGATGATTTTGAAGATATTTTCTTTGATTATGATATGGATAATATTTCCATCGAAGGTTGGGAGTCACTAAAGGATTATGGAATAATCATTAAAATGATTGACGAAAAAGGAAAACAAATAATTATCGGTGAAGAAAATGGAAAAAAGTCTAAAAGTTAAGGCCGATTTACCAGAAGTAGTTTCAGAAGTTGGAAGAAGACTTCATAAAATTCCAGGAGTGTTTGATGTAGAGTAACTGTGATATTGAAGTCTGGAACAATGATTAGATATAATGCAATGATGGAAAAAGATATTAAGGATTGTGAGGAGGAATCGAAAAAATGACGAGAAAAATAATAGCAAAATTTTGGTGTGAGATGTGTCAAAAGACACAGATAAAGGAATTAGCAATTGATATTGAAGAAAATAATTTTCCTTATGAAATGGGTTGGTTTGAGCTAAATTCATTTAATATGGTAGCTCCAAAGCGTTCTGGTACACCTGTTGAGATTGAATTTTCAAATAAGGATTTTTGCAGCAGAGATTGCGCTATTAATTATATTGAACAAGCACTACTACAATCTGAAACAAAAGTTCAAGAACCAAAAGCAGTTCCAACTGAACCTATTCCAACAATTCCACAAAGAGCAGAGATTTTAAGGCCAGAGCAACCACAAAAACCAGAACAAAAGCTTGGCGCGATGGGACACCCTTTATCTGAATCTTATGATAATTATACAGGTAAACCATACGACACAGAAGAGCTTGATTCTGTTCCAGAGTTAGGACCAAAAAAAACAGAAGAACCTAAGAAGAGATTTGGATTTTTTAAGAGATGAAGCCTTGGATTTACAAAGGTAAAGAATATACAAAAGCAGATGCGGAAATAGAAGCATTTGTTTATTTAATTGTTGGTCCAGAAAAAACTTATATAGGAAAAAAGAACTTTTGGCATACGTTAAAAAGACCTCCAAAAAAAGGAAATAAGAATAAAAGACACGAAATAAAGGAAACAGAATGGCAATCTTATTGTGGTTCAAGTGAAGCATTATTAGAGGATATAAAAAAATTTGGAGAAGATAAATTTCATAGAGAAATATTGATTTTATGCAGCAAGAAATGTATTGCTTCTTATTTTGAATTATATTTTCAAATGCAAGAGAATGTTTTATTTGACACTTTTTCTTATAATAATATTATTAATATACGACTTAACGGAAACATATTTCTTAATCATAAAGATGAATGTCGTAGAATTCTTAAAGAGCTTGAAGCTAAGAACAAATTTTAGGTAAAAAGATTTATATACTCCTTTATCACGAATATTAAAAATCAATCATTTAAGGTTGAAGGAGGATAAAATGGTTAGTAAGTTAAAACATTTCAGTCGTGACCCAATGTTTCCAAAAATGAACAGAGGAAGTGGTTATTATTATAATAGAGGAAATTTAAAAGGATTCCCACATAATAGAAATGGAGAATATTGGAGTAAATATAACGAATCTATCGATGCTAAGAAAGCTCATTTACCAACTAAAACTTCTAATATAGTACATAGTGAGATGGAAAATCCACATAAGGGAGATTTTAGAACTAGAAAGAAAAACGGTCACGTTGATATGACTAGGAAAACAACTAGATTATCTAACACGACTAAAAGAGGATTCTTCTAAGAATCTTTTATTTTTATTTTTATTTTTAAAATTTTTGGAGGATGATTCATATCTGTAAACTAGCCTATATAAAAACACAAGATGGAATGGCATATAAGCGTTGTGTAGATATGATAAGATTTCAAGAAAATGTTACAGCAGGTCAAAGTACAGGTTTTGTTTGGCGTGATAGACAGGGATTTCACATAAGAAAATCTATTGGAAAAGTAAATTCATTTTTAGCAAAATATCCAGATATATTAACAAATGTTAATGAATGTTTAGGTCATTCAAGATGGGCAACAATTTCTCCAATCACAATTGATAATCAACATCCAATTCCAATTATGTACAAGGGAACAAAATTGGCTTATGGAGTTCATAATGGTACTTTTCACGAATATCAAAGTTATGAATATCTAAGAAATGACATTTCAAATAAGACCGATAGCGCGTTACTCTTAACGATGTTCGGTCGAATGTTAGAAAGACTTGGAGATTCAAAATTAAATAGAGTTAAATCATTTTCTTATATAATGTCTTTGATAAATCAAGGTAGTGGAAATCACAATCTTATAATTATGTTTAAAGACGGAATGGTTCTATTTAGCGGTAACGTATTAACTTACAAAGTTAATCAAAATAATGTAGGAATTATGACTTTTGGTCTTCCAGAACAATGTCAAGATAATGTTATTTACGAGATTAAAGACTTTACAGTTATTCAACTTGATATGGTTGTACCACCATTTAGATTTAAACCAAGAGAACCAAAGGTTTTAAAGGTTAAAACACAAAAATCAAAAAATTCTGTTCAAACTAATTTAGAATCTTTAGATGTTTATGAAACAGAAATGTCTAATTATGAAAGAGAAATGAGAAGAGATATGAGGCGATAATAATGAAAATCAATCAAAAACAACACATTACAAAGAAAGGTGTAGTCAAGAGAAATCCTGGTAAAGTTAATTCGTATTTAGAATTACAAAATAAACATAAGAAAGATATTAGTAATTTTCCAATGATATTTGCTTTTAGTGAAGAGCAGCTTAAAGAAGGATTAAAAAAGCTCGGTGTTACAAAAGATAAAGTTGTTTCAGTTTATGGTGGAGCAATTATCAGAGCTACTGATAAAGATAAATATTTAGCAATGAATATTAGACACGATAGAGAGCACAAAGAAATGATGAATGATAAAAATTATGTCTATAATATGTTTAAATATGAATTAGCAAATCACGAATACAGTTATACTTTAGATGATACTGATACTTTAAGGAGTTTAGGTCTAACAAAGGAGCAAGTTAATAATAATCTATTGTTGAGAGAACAGTTAGAAAAAGCAAAACATATAACAATTAAAAATGAAAGATGAGGCGAAAATGAAAATTAACAACAAACAACATATTACAAAGAAAGGCGTAATAAAGAGAAATCCACCAAGTGCAAATAAAACAATATTATTGAAATTGAAAAATGATAAAGTTTTTTCTAAACCAGAATGGAGAACGATTGCCCACGAAAAAGATGAAGGTAAAATAAATGATGATGAGATTTATTTTTATGTACCAAATCTTGTAAATTTCAATAAAATAAAAATAGGCGATATTGTAGAACTTGATGAAGATTTTGTAGTCGTTGATATTTCAAGAGAATTTAAGACGGATAAATTTATGGTTAAACCAAATAAATTAAAACGTAAAAAAATGTTTTTTGAATAAATTCAAGAGGATAAATTATGGCTTGGACAATTTTAACAAATCGGACAGAAGGACACAATAAGTTTTGGAGTCACGATGAAGAAGGTAACGTTCATTGGGGTAGAATTGGAACTAGAGGTCAGTCTGGAAGATATGATATGTCAAATGTAATGCACAAAGAAATGCAAAAGTTGAGTAATGGTTATGTTCTTATTACTAGAAATGGTTCAACACCTTTCCCTGGAAGTGAGCAAGGAGATAGAATCGAAGCCGTAAGAGAAACTTTAAGACAAACAAGGACTGTAACACCACAATCATTTTCAAGAATCGTAAGAAATACAAGACAAAGAGTTCATCAATCAGAATCAAATATTTCCTTAGATACACAGGATGTAGAAAATTTAAGGACAGGTGGACACAATAGAAGTACAACTAACTCCGAAGGTATGAGAGTACCAGAATTTGATAGAAATCACAATGTTCCTAATGTAGATACTTATAAAACTGATGCAGCAGGTTATATTAAATATCGAACAGGTTATAAGAGACAATCTTTTGATAATTATTCTTCTACTTTGAAAGTTATGAAAGTAAGCGAACTTGTAAATTCAAATTTGGTTGGTGTAGATAATCCATTTTTTAAGAAGGCTAAAGAGTATTTTAATAGAATACCAGGAGATTCTCAATATAATAAGCCAGAAAACTTTGAACAATTAAGAGAAAATCATCGTCCTACTTATGCAGTATTATATTCAGTTGAAAGAAATAATATAGAATGTGTTGCAATTTTTGGAGTAAATAGAAGTTTAAAATATTGTGATTTCTTATCTTTAAAAAAGAATACACCATATTATAGAACGATTTTAAAATATATTATTAAGAGTATTTCAAGATTTGTAGATGTTGATGGAAAAATAAATTTTAAAATAAAGAGTCCATCGATTAGAAAAGAAATAAAAGAAATAGCAGATTATTATATTTCTACAACAGGAGATAATATTGTTTATAATGTAAGAGATTTACAAACTGGAATTTCCGAAGATGAAGTTAAGCCAAAAAGGTGGATAGAGTGAGTATAATATACGGTATTGGAATCGAGCTTGAAACGTCATATAGTTTTTCAGATACCAATAGAGTAAGTAGAAATATGACAGTTCGACAAGCTCCAAATGAATTTAGAGCAGATGATAGTAGTTATTGGAATCCAAGAGATAAATGGAATAGAAGAGAAAGTGATTCAAATTATGTTCAATTACACGGAGATTCTACAGTAAATGGAAATGCTAATGGTGGTGGTTTTGAATTTCAATTAACTGAATCAAAAGCATTAAATAAAAACCCAAAGCAGATGTGTAATTTATTATATGATTCAGTAAATGATGGAGCAAGAGTAGTAAAATCAACATTACCAAATGTTGTACCAAGTCATTTTGGAACACAAGTTGGTTATAATACTTCTCAAGCAAATGCTAAATTTGGTTCTTATCATTTAAATGTCACAATGCCTTATGAAAGTACAAAAATGTCTAATGAGGAATATGTAGAGAATTATAGAAAAAAATTATTTAAAGGTATAAAAGTTGTAAGAGTTCTTGAACCATTATTTATAGCTATGACAGGTGGAGCAGATTTAAAATCTGTTGGAACACCTTCAAGAGCAGAAGGTTCTGGAAGACAAGCATATTTAGCTTATGGAAATTTAGGTAATACTGCTTTAAAAGAAGAATTTAGAGATGCAATATTCTCTGAAAATTCTAGCGACACAATGTTTAAGTATAATAATGAAGCACCACAATTTAAAGATAAAATTTCTACTACTTTAGACGATGATAATGTTTCAAAAGGTGAAGTAGGAGATATTGTTGTCAAACAATACGGTAATGTTAGTAGAAGAATAAGAACAATAGAGTTTAGATTTTTAGACCCATTCTTTGTACCAAATTTTTATGAAGTTTGTAAAGTAATGATTGCTGCAATGGAGCACGGAGAAAATGTTGGAGATATTACAGATGCTAAAACAAATCAACATTGGAATGTAGCTGCTGCAAGAATTATTGAAGAAGGTTGGAACGCAAGATTACCAAAAGAATATCAAACCTTAATCAAAGATAAATTAGATTTGGACATAAAAGTTAAAGATAACAAAAGAGCAGATTTAGTTTTCCAGGAAGTTGCTATAGCTTTATGGAATAAAAATAAAACAGGGTTATGGGTAAAATCAATGTTTGATGAATTATCCACACCTAAAGTTTTAAATTTAAACAGATATAATTGGGATATGCAATTCCGTCATAGGTATGTTAATGAAGATAATTTTACGAATTATATTAACAAATTTATCGCTACATTAAAAAAGATAGATACATCCAGAAGTAATGGTTGGGTCAAAGTTACTTTTGATGCAAGTGGTAAAATAGTTATAAGAGATTTAATTCAAGATGATGATAGATTTGGTGTAGATATGTCTTCAGAAGATTATGAGGATATTTTATTTTTATTAGAAAGAGTTGGCGCAGTCGAGTTAAAAACAGATGATGCAGGTGTTATTGAAGCATTAAAAGTTACAATTACTAATCCAAAAGATGTTATGAAAAAGATTGACAATTTACAATCGATTGAAGGAATTGAAGAAACTTATTTTGGAAGAGAAGAAAGAGCTTCAACTCCAAGAAGAACTGAAACAGAAACTAGAACAGTTCAACCTTCTCCAAGTGTTGGAAGACGAGAGGTAATCAGAGAAGATGGAACTATCGATAATGATTTATTAATGATTAGAAGAGTCACTCCAGAAGTTGATTCAACATTATATTATAATGTAAGAGATTTGCAAGAAGTATTTAATGCAGCAAGTTTTTTAGATGAATCAAGTCAGCAATTTAGAATTAAGATAATTCCTGCTTCGATTAAATATGATAATTCTGAAAGATTAAGTTTCTGGAAAAGAGAAGGATTAAATATAACAATTTTTATTAATTCAGATGATTTTGAAAATGATGAAGATAGAATTAGTACATTGATAAATAAAATGAAAAATAATTTTTATTCATCTTTTTCTGTACATCGTTCAAATGTTTTTACAAATAATTTATCGGTTGAACAATTCTTTTCTCGTCTAAATACAGTCTCCACAACACATTATGATAAAAGTGGTATGGAAAAGATTTCTTTAGATAAAGCAGGGCTTGAAACTTTAAAAGAATTTGCAATTAGAATTATTTCATTGTCAAGAGGAAAATCATATTTTATAACAGATAAAGTTAAATATGCAACATTGAAAAGAAGATTTGGAGAAAAAATACAATTAATAAAATATATGCCTTATCAAAAAGGAGTATTTGTTTCTAAGCAAGGAAATACATTTACTCTTGTGATGAATAATAAACAAATAGATGTTTTACGGAGGAATTAAAATGGGAAGAAGTGAATCTAATATTCAATCAAATGATAGACCAATACAATCAAGAAATGTTAGTCGAGCAGATATAATTATATATAAATATAATCTTGAATGGAAGATTTTCGATATTACTGGAGAAGTGAGTCGTAATTCTAAACCATTTGAAACAAGAGATGAGTTAGATAGTTATTTGGCGTTATTAAAAAAGAAAACACCAAAGAACTTAAATCTTGTAGTCAATATAAGAGAATTATCTACTAATGAAATTATTGATAAGATGCACAAAGAACAAGGTAAAAAGAATTTCAAGAGGGTGAGAGATGATAGAGCATCGATTTTAAGAATAGATAAAAGAAGAAGAACTGTGAGGATTAAATGAAACAAAAACCTAAGAAGAGAGCAACAGTACATATTCGAGGTAGTCCACGTTCTACTAACCCTATTGCTATCACAGGTTCGAGTAGACTTAACGAAAAAGCTGTAAAGGTTCTTGGAGCAATTAAGTTTTCACCTTCTAGTATTTCCAGGGAAGATATTTCCGATGAAACTTCATTACAAAATATAGACGTGGAAAGACAAGTAAAATTATTGATTCAATTAAATTTAATAAAAATAAATTCTAAATTTCCACAATTTCCACAACAGGGTTGGAGAGTTTATACTACTCCAGAAGAGCATTTAAAAATAATTACAATTTTGAAGCAGCACGGAATGGAAGACCCAAGAACAGAAACAACTAGAGGATTGCTTGGTGATTATTATCCAATAGGGTTGCAGCTCGAAGGTGATGGATTACAACAAGACCGTGGTAGAAGTTATACACAAGGAATAGTTGTAATTCCAGAATTAGAATTTAGAACAGAAGCAATAGCAGTTATGAAAAAATTTAGAGATGAGATAAAACCATTTCAACCAAAAGAATTTTCACAAGAAGCAATATTGAAGAAAAAAGAAAAATGGGTTTGGTTTGTAAAAGAAATGTCAAGGGCTTATAGAGTACCAACACCAAACGTAACTTTTGGAATATTCAGCGAAGATTCTTGGAAAAGAGAAGGTTCATCAGCAAGAGATGATGAAGGTAATTCATCAAGTTTTAATCGTGGAACAAATACATTATATTTTACAGGAAGATTCAGTCTTGTGACATTATTGCACGAATTTGGTCACGCTAGAGGCTTTGACGAAACTGATGCTATAATTTGGTCGCAAAATTTTGGACTTAGAATATTTCCAGTCACTTTCAATAGATTAATTAAAGATGTTAAGCCAGGAACACATATGCTTACAAGAAGCGATGAAACACAAAGGCAATTTGAGTTATAATACAAATATCTCCAACTCTTTCCAGAAGTTTGGGGTTAATCGAACTTTGGAGTGTTGTTGGAGGAGGAATAGAATGAACAGATGGGAAAAGTACGAAAAAACAAAAATCGTAGATGAAGACGATTATACTGTCGTGAACGGAATGATAGTGGAGAAATAAAATGGACATAACTTATGAATTAAAAGTCAAAGAAAATTCATTTGGAAATGGAAGAGATTGGAGTATTATTTTAAGAAAAGGAAATATCTTTAAGGAATTTTGGCTTGGTAATAACATTAAAGTTGTTAGCAGAATACTACATATGAGAATGGATGAAGTTGTAAAATATTATAAAGAAAAATCTGGTTCGGATAATTTTGATGTTGTTAAAGACTATATCGCATCCGATATACTTAGAGAAGTGTTAAATACGAAGAAATTAACACAAGAACAACTTGAAAACGCTATGAAATTAAATAACTTTCAGTTTGCAGTAGAATAGGGTGATAATATGACAAAGATGAAAGCATATGATTGGTTGGCATTTGCCTTGTTAGTTGTCGGTGGAATTAACTGGGGACTAGGAATTTGGGACGTAAATCTCGTAACAATGTTGTTAGGAGTAGGAACAATAGCTACTAAAATAGTCTATGGTCTGGTAGGACTTTCAGGTCTTTACGGATTGGTTATGATGATTAAATTAGCAAATGACTAAATAAATTTATTTTTATTTTTTATTTTAAAATATGGAGAAAAAATGAAAATTAACAACAAACAACACATTACAAGAAGAGGAGTTATTAAGAGAAATCCAATGCCTAGAGAAATGTTTACTACAGGTGAATTAGCTTCAATTCAAAGACGAACAAATAATAATTATCATATTGAAAATCGTATCTTTATTGCAAAAAAGATAGGTTCAAAATTATTACCAGAATTTGAAAGAATTAAGAAAATAATTGATAAAGGACAAGGAATAAGTGGACAAGATTCAGAGGATGAATATAAATTATCACAACAATTAATGTTAGAATTAAAAAATAATTATCCAGGTGTATATATTAAAGTACAACCTAGATTATGAGGAGGAATTAAAATGTCATCATTACCAATTGATGTATTAATAATATTATTTTTCGTTGTTATATTTTTGTTTGTTGCTTATGTATATACATTAGTAAGACAAGCAAAGAAAAAAGAATGGGTTTGGTTTGTTTTGACGTTATTAATCGGACCTGTTATGTTTATTTATTGGCTTACTAAATTATTCAAATAAAATGAAAAGAAGATTTTTAAATAAAACAATGCAGCAACATTATGAGACTCTTGTAATTAAAGATGGATTACATTGGAAGACGGCAGAAAAGCTAGTTAAGAAAATTTATGAGTAAAAAATGGCAAATAAAAATATTTTAAATAATAAGTTTACATTTTATATTGTATTATCAATATTTATATTTTTTATAGCGATGGCTATAATTACTTCCAATATTAATAGTAAATTGACAGATGATTCTAATATTTGTTTAGATGAAATTAGAAATAATTCTTCGATGGATAGTAGTATAAATCGAATTCATTCTACGCTTTGTATAGACAAAATTAAAGATTCTTGGAAATTTAAGTATGTATCATTTTTTTATAGACCTAATGTACCAAGTAGTGTTTCTGTAAATCATAATTATGAAAATTTTTGTACTATAGAGGTTGCAAATCAATTCGGTGTAGCAGATAATGTTTGGAGTTATTGTAGATATAGTTAAGAAAATTTATGGTGAATAAAATGTATGACGAAGAAGCACAAATAAAAAAGAATCAAGAATATAGAGCAATGATTGATAAAATAAGAAAAGATAGAATTGGAACAGGTAAAACAATCGATTATAAAGGTCACGTACTGGATGCTCGTTATGATGATGCTTCTGATTTAACTGGAACTATAGATGGAAATATAGAAATTGACATAGATGATGTAGACCAAAGAATAATACAACCAGAAGACGTAATAAAATTGTTAAAAGAAGTAGTAAATAAATATCCAAATATTCATAATAATAAAATAAGGCCAAATACAAAATGGTTCAGTTTTGAAAGAGCTAAGAATTGTCAAAGAGTATTGCTTGAAAGAGGAATACAAACTCATCTTGTTCGAACAACTAAATTAAATAAACTATCTGGACACAGAAAACCTGCTTATCTTGTTGAAAAGACTCCTTATCAAATAAACAAAGAAAAAGGTAGATTAAGATGAAAACTAACGACAAAATTAAAATAGTATTATTTACATTGATTGTAATAGTTGCAGCAATTATCTCATTAGTAATTGGTGGAAAGTTAGCTATTACGAGTGGAGATTCTTATTATGAAGAAAGATGTATTGACGTTTCTACTTATTTATCACAGGGGTATAGCAGCGCAGGAACAGATGGAAGTGGATGCCCTTTGGCTAGTATAACTAATTCATTTAATTGTATAAAGACAGGTTATGGTGGTTATGGTGGCGGTGGAGGTATTCCTTATGGTAATGCTGATAGAATTTGTAAATCATATTTCGGTTCACTTTATTCATCACCATATTCATCTTCACAAACTTGGTATTGTTGTATGACATCAGTAGACACTAAAGGTGGTTTAGAAAAAGTATTGAATACTTGTACTGCTGATTCTGGAGATTTACTCGTTGCTCAAAGTTTTTCTGGAGCAAAAACAATTACAAAAGATGATTTACAATATCCAATAAAATCATTTTGTAGAGCACATCCTGCAATTATTACAGACGATGCACTTCATTCAAGTACAACTTCAACAAACGTTCCACAAGATTTAATTGATTCAAAATCCGTTTCAATAAATAGCGACCAAACAATCACAATATTTTATTATGTTGATGGAACTTATAATCTTCCACATTTATGTTCAAGCGCAGATAATTTGGCTTTGGATGTAACTACAAATACTACTTGTAAATCTACTTTAGGATTTACATATATTTGTTCACAAGGAGTATTTGATGCTTTAACTGGAAGTTGTGTTGTACAACCTGGAATAAATCAAGTATGTTCACAAGGAAGATATGATGTTCAAACTGGAAATTGTACATATAATCCACCATTACAAGTTGAATGTCCAGAAGGATATACATTTGATTCTACATCAAATTTTTGTTATAGAATTCCACAGTCAGAAGATACTTGTACTGCTCCTTACACATTATTCAGTCCAACAGAATCAGAATGTTCTGATTTACAAGGAGTTTGGCAAACTTGTCCACAATGTCCTGTGGATAAAATTTGCGACCAAAGTATTTGCCAACAGAAGTGTTCAAAGGGTGTTGAATGTAGATTTATACCAGATTTAACAATTATTTGTGGAGAGAATGAAGTATTAAATAATGGAAAATGTGAAGTTAATGGAACAACTGAAATTGTTTGTCCAACGGATAGTAAATGGTCTTCGGAATCAAATGCTTGTATTGTCACACCACAAGTTATTGTAAAATGTCCAGATGGAAGTAATGTAGTTGATGGACAATGTGTTAGTGAAGCAATTGGTTACAAACAATGTGATATGGCAACAGAAGTTTTAAACCAAGGAGAATGTGTTGCAATGACACAATTAATTGAGTCTGCGATTAAACCAACGACTATACAATTGCAAAAAACACAAACATACAATACTTATTTGGTGTATGGACTTGCAGGAGCAATTATCATAATAATTTGCTTGAGCTTGATATTAATCTTTAAAAAATAATGAGGTACATAAAATGAATCAAATATTGAAAAAATCTTTAATGTTGGGTGGATTTGTAGCAATACTATCCATTATATATAATTTAATTAGAGGGTTTACAGACTATATTGCTCTTCCTATCGAAGCTATAATTGCAGGTGTCGTAATAAATTTTGTAATATTTATGGCCGCAGGATTCTTGATATTTACTTTATTCAATAAAAATAAATTGAATATTTTATTGTCAAATATATTTTTAGTGATTGCTGCATTTATAACAATATGGATTGCTCCAAATGGTATTGTACCAAATATTGAACCATTAGTATTTTCATATTCAGTATTAGGAAAATTATTCATCGCTAATATAGCATTTATGTTAGTTTACTTTTTAGGAGAATAAATGATTAATTCAGACATTGAAAGTTATGAACAATTGATTGATGAAGCAATCAACGAATCAATAGATGATTTTTGAGAGGATAAAATGATGAAAGTAGACCAAAATACACCACAATTTAAGAGCTTTTTCGAAGGAGCAAAGAAAATAGTTGAAGGACATTATGCGAGTCTTCCTTCAATGAATATACATTTAGAGTTTAAAGAAGGACCTAAATATATTAAGATAATAGAACAAGGTAATCAACGTTCTGCCTTTGCTTTTGTTGATAGAGAAACTGGAGATGTATTAAAAACAGCTACTTGGAATTCTCCTGCAAAACACGCAAGAGGTAATATATTCGACCAATCGAATGGATTAAAGTATCTTGGTCCATACGGAATGGCTTATTTGAGGTAAAAATGGACTATAACGAAACATTAAAACAACTGGGTGGACAGAGATTCATAGTTATGGTTGGCGCAAGAGAATTAATGAAAGCACCACGTGGAACAAACACTATGTCTTTTAGATTTATGCAAGGAAAGGAAAAGATTACACATTTGATTATTTATTTGAATTCTATGGACACATATGATTTAGAGTTTGGAAAAATATTTGCACACACTTTTGTTTCCGTTAAAAAGGTAAAAGGAGTTTATGCAGACCAATTGCAGCAAGTTTTTACAGAAGTTACAGGTCTTAGAACACATTTATGAGGTTGAAAATGAATGGAAAAGAAAAGTTAATGTGGACATTAATTATGATTGGAGGAATTTTATTAGCGTTAGTTGCTTCTATCGTCATTAATAATTATAGTCACAAAAATACAGAGTTGTTACTATCAGATAAGTATGAATATATACAATTAGGTGTATATAATAATGCAACTAAAATGTGTGAATTTGAAAGATATAATTGTGATGCAGGATTCACATTTAATGCAACTTTAGGTAGTTGTATAAATAATAAGAAAAATGATTTGAATTGTAAAACAGGAGCACAAATTGATGACAATACAGAGGCAATTTGTGGAAATAATATGTGTTATGATGAAGTAACAATGATGTGTATTGCTTATCCAAATATGTATGTTTGTCCTATCAATACAGATTATAATTCAAAGACAGATAAATGTGAATATAGTAAAGGAAAACCAGAATGTATGTATCAACACTTTATTATTCCTTAAAGAACAAATTTTAGGTAAAAAGATTTATATACTAATAGCTTTGGAAAGCTAATATGTAATAGAGGTATTTATTATGAAGAAGAAAATTGTTTCATTTAAAGCAAAAGGTAAAAAAATTAGTTTCAAAGTAAGGAGATAATATGGAAGAAAATCCGTTAAAAATAAAAAATTATAGAGGATATAAATTTTTATCAATAGTATTAAATTTAGATGCTTTTCAGAAAAGATTTGGTGTCAAAAAAGAACTAATGCTTGAATGTGGCAAGGGACAAGATTATGATGTAAATGTAATAAGAAAAGTTTTGAATAAAATTTATCCAAATCACTATTTAGTGAGATATATCGATACTGGAAATCAATATAACGATTATTTTATGATTTATACAAAATGAGGCGAAATTAAATATGTCTAAAAATATAAAAAATCCAATTGAAAATTATTTAATTCAAAAGGCTTGGGAAATCCGTAGAAACGGAGAATTTGACGACTTAGATGTAGCTAAATTGATAATTAGAGGTAAAATTAATGTATAAGGTTAAAGTCGAAAAAGGAGTTAGTAAATATATTCACAAACTCGGCAGTAAGGAAAGAGAATATTTTTTAGAAAGATTTGATAAATTAAAATATGATAAAACTGGTTATAGGTTGTTAGATAGAAGTGGAAATGTCGAGCTTTGGGAATTACGATGTCAAAGTCACAGAGTTTACTATACTGTAGAAAATCAATTTATAGTTATTGAAAATGTTGAATACAAAGGTAATATTGACGTAAATGATGCTTCCAATAAAAATCAACAAGAAAATAAAATTAAATTTTTAAAAAAGAAATATTTGAGGAAATAAATATGTCAAAAGGAATTAATTTAGAATTACCAAAATTTAATTGGGAGTTAGGAATTGTAGTTCTTGCTATAATATTTTTTATAGTTATGGATGCTTCTCAAAATATCGCACAGAGTTCTTTAACACCTTTCACACAAATGACTTGGTGGGGATTATCGGCTTTGGTATCTTGGTGGTTGTTCTTCTCTTTGTATAATTTAATGTTATTCTTTGTATTCGGAAGAGCATTACGTTCAAGGGCAACATCTTACAAATATGATGTAATTGCAGGTATTGTTGCATTTGTCGGTTTAATATTTATTCTCGGCGCAGGTATTTTTGCATTTTATGGAGCAGGTGATACACCAATTCCTTATATGCTTAATATTCCTCAAATTACAGTTTATCACGTAGGAATCGGTTGTCAAATTTCGGCATTATTATATTTTTTAATCACGGAGTGAAAATATGAAAATTAATCAAAAACAACATATTACAAGACGAGGAGTAGTTAAAAGAAATCCAGAGAAGAAAAATTTTTCAAATAAATTACAAATTTTTTCTGGACATTATAAAGGAAAGATAGATGGAAAAATACAAGATTTAGATTTTAATCTATATAATAATGAAGGATTGAATTATAATAAAACAAAAGAAGCAATAATGTATAATATGAATAGAAAACATCTTGGACCAATGCGAGTTTTATTTGCAAAGGCAGGTTTGACGCTAAAGAAATTTCAATGGTATTCACCAAATGCTTATAATTATTCTGGAGATGGTGTCGATTTAGTAATAAGTGTTTCTGATAGAGAATTATTAAAAAGATTCATCATACATCATTCTAAAGAAATTCAAACGATGCTTGATGCAAACACATCTTATGATGGATATATGGCAACAACTTCTAGTGATATTAAAGAAATAATCGAGAAAATAGATAAAGATTTTGATATAGATATTATGGTTATCTCTTTTATTCAATCGTTATATGTAATGGATATGTATAATGATTTATTTGATTTATACGTTAATGAAGACGAGGAAAATTAAGATGGGAATTAAATTTGGATTAAGTCGTGGATTTGAACTTTTCTGTATTGGCTTAATGTTATTTTCATTAATGGCATTATTTCAAGAAACATCAATTTTTCGTCAAGAGGGTTTAACTTGGCAACCTCATTTGATTAGTGGAATTCAATTTAGTGGCGTTGCTGCATTTATAGTAACTATAGTTGTATTTCATATAGCATTTTTTATAGTAATATCAAGAAGTGTTATTGTTGAAGGCAGAAATAAAACGAGTAATTGGATTGATTATGTTGTAGGATTTTTAGGAATTATAGGAATTTATTTTGTTGCAATGTCTACCTTTTATGTTTTATACAAAAATTTACCTAATATTGAATTTTTATTTAATATATCTACTTTAACACTAATGAGAATAGGATTTGGTATTGAAGCATTAGTTACATTATGGTTCGGATTAACGGAGTGATTATGATGAAAGATATAACAATTAAAAATGAAGGTAATTATGCAAAAGTATATCGTAAAGATATGTATATTGGAATTGTTAAAACATATCGATATAATATGAATGATGTAAATATTGAAGATATAACAGTTAAAAAACAAGGAATTTATATAAGAGTTTATTGGAAAGGACAACGTATGTGGACTGAAAACACCAAGAATATTTTAAAAAGTAATGGCGCAACTAGATTTAAAATGTTTGCCTCAATATATCATTTGATGTTAAAACAACCTTTTATTCCAAATGGAATGGAAGAATTACACAAAAAAGAAATTAATCATAATAAACATTATCCTTATGGAGACGATTGAATGGTAACACATCTTGGAGATAGTAGAAGAAGAACTACATTAAGTGAACATAGACTTTTAGAAAATTATCGAGAAGTAAATGAGAATCCGAAAATTAATACTCATTCTCCAGATGGTCGAGAAGAAATTTATATGAAATGAGGCGAAAATGAAAATTAACAACAAACAACATATTACAAAGAAAGGTATTGTTAAGAAGAATCCACCAAGTTGGAAAGATAAGTGGAAAAAGATAGCAGACAACAATTATGAAGTTGTTTTTGATTTAATTAATATTAATAGTCCAGGTAGTGAAATTCCTTTGAAAAGAGTAAGTGTAATCAATGATTATACAGGAAGTACAGATAAATATGATTTGAATGATGCTTCTTGGTCGGTTGTAATCGCCAGTAACAATAAAGAAAGTTTTGAAAGTTTTATGGGTAAAAAAGCAGCAATGGATTATGCTATGGAGTATATGAAAAATAATTCCAAAGTAAAAATAATACAAAATGTTTTAAATGAGAAAGAGCAGAAAATAGATAATGTTGGTAAAAGAAATTATTCCATTGACACAAAAGGTGGATTCATTCATAAAGGAGCAGATTATTTTTTAGGTCCAGACCCAAGAAAACATAAAGATTATAAAAGATTAAAAGGTAAATAAAATGGTAACACATCTTAAAAAAGAACTAAACTTGAAATCAGAAATTTTTCGTGGAGTTAAAGTTACTTTTAAGAAAAATGCTTTTGGATTAGTTATCGCAAGTTCAGCAGGTTATCCTTCAGAACCATATAAGAATAAAAAAGGAGCATTTCATCAGGTGATGTTGTAGATACAACGACAACTTCAACTGAAATGACTAAGACTACTATAACAAAAACATCATTTGTCGATAATATTAAAACATTTTTCACAGATTTATTTGACATATTGATGTTTTGGAAATAAACAATGAACTTTTTTAGATTTTTTATAGAAGTAATGAAAAGAATTTGGAAGGTTGCATTAGGATTATTTTTACTACCCTTTGGATTTGTTATTGCTTTATGTTATATCATTGTTTGTTTATTTACTTTTAGTATTCCAGATTCAGAAGAGCACAAAGATTTAAATTATATTGGTGTAAAAAGTTTCGAAAATATTAAAGAAGGAGTGTTAGGATAAATGAAAATCAATCAAAAACAACACATTACAAGGAGAGGAGTTATTAAAAGAAATCCTACGAAGTTTAATAATAAGGATTTAGATTATGTGTATAAGTTAGGTGTAAAAGCTTTTAAAGATGGTAAAAAAGCTATTCCTCATTTAGATGTTGAAATGAATAATTTTATTCAAAAAAAGAAATTTAAAGTTGGAGAAGCTACTCCATATTTAAAAAAGTGGTATGAAGGATGGAATTCAATTAATATTAAACAAAATATTTATTGTGTGACTTGTGGAGATAAGTTGAGTTCTACGGAAATTAAAAATGGTGAAGATACTTGTTATCCTTGTCAGAAAGGTAACACTCCAGAAAGTCAAGAAGAAGCTAATGCAAACTAATATGCAATACTAATGCAAACTACAAAATGTCAAAATTAGGATATTGTTATAAGGCAAATGCCGATTATTTAATGAAGATTTATTTAACAGATAGAAATACTCCAATAATTTTGTGTCACGGTAATGCTCTTGGACAAGGACCAATTGATGGAAAAAGACACGGACACGCTTGGCTTGAAATTAACAATAGTGTGATGGATTTTTCAAATGGACGAACAGTTGTTATGGAAAAATCAAAATATTATAAAATTGGCTATATAAAATATGTTCACAGATATACGGCAAAAGAAGCTGCAATTATGTTACTAAAACATCAGAATTACGGACCTTGGTGAAGAATGAAAAAATTAAAATTATTATTTATTGCAATATTTCCAATAGTCTTGATAATATATTCTATATATTTGATGGCTAATGACGATACGATGGGTTTAAGTGGTGCAATTGGCGCGGTATTTTTAGTGATGGCTATCGTTTCTTTAATTATCGGTTCAATTATTGGATTTATATTTAGAAAGAACAAAGTATTTGAGAAGTGGTATTTTTGGCTTGGTGTGAGTTTAGCATCAGTAATAATAACATTTATAATTTTAGTCTTATATGTAAGATTAAATGTTGCGGCTTGGTCGTAAGAATATAGGAGGATAAGAAGATGGAAAAAAATAAAAAGAAAGTTGTGAAAAAAGTTGTTAAGAAAGTAATGAAGAAAGAACCAATCAAAAGAAATAAGGTTGCTTCAAATGGATTTATAAGTGCTAATACTGGAAAGATTACAAAGAAAATACCTGTGGCAAAGAAAATTGTCAAAGAAGTTCCAAGTCCAACAGAACAAAATTCCGAGGAGTAAAAATGGCAAAGTGGCAAAATTGGATGTTATTCGGAAGTCTTTTCGCAATAATATTATTTCATTTATTGGTAATGTTTTTTACTTTAAGTGCAGGTGTGTACAAATTTCACAATATATCTACAATTGTATTGTGTGTCTTTGCAATAATTGGCGCATTAGCTAAGAAATGGTAGAGGAAACGAAATGAAAAAAAATATTTTAATTTTATTTTTTATAATGTTTATGAGCATTGGATTTGTTGCAGCTATAGATATTTCTCCTTATGAATTTGTCAATGAAGGAAATTTCGATGTATCTAATATGCCACAATTTGATTTTGGAAATTGTACACAGGCTTATGATGGAAATTTAGAAACATATTGTGATATTTCTACTGGAAGTAATGATAGAACAGGTTATGTCTATTTTTATTTCAATGCTACAGATTCTCATTATAATGTTAATTTGACGATGTTATGGACACCTTTTGCAGTTAATAGTGCAGATGATGGTGAAGGTGGTTGTACTACCCCAACTTATACACATCCTTGGAATGTTTCTTTATACAATGTAAATACAGATAGCTATGATTTAATTAATATAGTTTCTGGAACATCTTATGATTTGTCTTCAGATTATGTTTCTTCTAATGGTTCTATTGTTGTTAGGGTTTATACAGAAGAATTTGACCCAACAATGAGATTTGCTTCTGGTTGTACTAACACTCCTTTAACTTCATTGTATGATGTTGTTGTAGGATATAATGATGTTGCACCAGATAATAATGCACCTTCTTGTAATGTTACAATAAATGATGTAATTTTTGAGAATGGTATGATAATCAATACAGAAAATAATACGATATTGTTTAGTTGCAATGATAATCAATCAGGTATGCAGAATATGGTATTTGATTTACAAGCTCCAGGTAGTGTTTCAATTTTTACATCAGCAGCTAGTGGTGTAACAGAATTATTAAATTATGCAAATAATTTAGTTAATGGAACAACTTATACTTTTGTTTCAATGTTAGGGTATGATAACAATAATAATGTTTATGATGGTGGTTATCAACAATACTTTATAGTAGAATTATCTGTAGCTAATATAACACAGAATATCACACAGAATATAACACAAAATGATACGACAGGTCATAGTCATCATAATTTAATTTCTGGAGATGTTGTTTCAGATACTTCAAACACGAATACAAATATTGAGAGTCAAAATATATTTCAGAGATTTTGGAATTGGATTTTATCTTTATTTAAATCGTAAAATTTATATAAAGATTCTATAATTGGAGTTTAATATGGGAAAAGATGGAGCAAATTGGATTGGAATTAATATCGGATTCACAGGGGGATTATTTTTATTATTTCTTGGATTAAAACTAGGAAAAGTAATTGATTGGTCTTGGTGGTTTATTTTTATGCCGCTTTATGCCGTTCCAGTTTTAGCAATAATAGCATTTTTGATAATTATGCTTGTTGTTTTCATAATGAAGAAGTTAAATTGAAAAAAAGTTTTAAAACGCAGAGATGGTTATTTTGTCGATTGGAATAAAGTTAAGGGAGTATTTAAAATGAAGGTATTTACGTACGGTACACTAATGCAAGGATTTAGAAATCATCGAGTGATGCAAGAAGCACAAGGAAAATTAATTGGAAAAGCAATTCTTTCAAATAAATCAATATATTTCACAAACCCAGGGTCATTTCCTGCCGTTATTGATGGAAAAGGTAATGTTTATGGGGAAGTTTGGGAAATAAGCGAGAACAAGATTACAACGCCTTATGGTGAGAGTATATATCCAATTCAAATTCTCGATAGACTTGAAGGTTACAATCCAAAAAGGCCTAAAGAAAATAATATGTATAATCGACAAAAAGCGATTGTAACGATGGCTAATGGAAAAAAAGTTTGGATTTCTTATTATCATTGGAATGGTGAAATTGTTGCAAGTCTTCGAATAAAATCTGGAGATTTTGCAAAAGAATATCAACATTATCATAGTCGTTATCAAGGGTAAAAATGGAAAAGAAAACAAAATATATATTAACTTTATTCATAATTGGATTTATAGGATTATTTATGTCTGCATCATTATTTTATTTAAGTGGATTTAGTTTGGCTGTATCGACACTATTTTTGATTGGTATTGTTGGTATTAGTATGGGTATCAATAAATCTTTTTCTAGTAAAACAAAATATGTAATGATTTCATTTTTTATTGCAATTATTTTTATAATATTAGGTATGCTTCCTTATTTTTTGGTGGTTTAACAGTATTGTATGAAATTATTGGTGTTTCTGCACTAATTTTAGGTATAGTAAGGTTATTCAAAAAATAAAATGAGTTCTATTCCAACTTGGATATGGTTTGCTGCAATTCCTTCAATTATAGCAATTGCTATAATAGATTATTTTTGTTTTCGTGATTGGTTTAAATGTGAAAATTGTCATTATAGTCGTGTAAAATGGTACAATTGGCTTTTACCAACGACTTTAGAAATATTATTATTTTTATCTGGAATTGCAATTGGTTATATTGTTCGAGGATGAATATGATAGAACCTTCTGAATGTAAATATTGTAAATCAAAAAAGATTAAGAAACATTTCCAACAAGGAAAATATCATTATACAACTTGTAAGGAATGTTTTAGAGTTATGTAAAATGAAAAAGAAATATTGTCAAGGTTGTGATGAAGAACTCGGCCAAGCGATTTATTATCAAGAGGAATTTGGATTATTTTTTGCGACATCGATTGATAATGAATTTTGGGAAAGAGAACATTTCACAATATTAATGGTTGATGAAGAAGGAAAAATTAAAGTCGAATAGAAAGTATTAAATATAATAATACTTATAATCATTACAATGGTATCGCTAAAAGATAGAAGGAATTCTGGAAAATATACTCCAAAGGCGACTTGTAGTTCCAAGGAGTTAAAACAAAATAATTTATTTATCGATGAATATTATGATGATTGGGAAGACCATCGCGATGGTTCTCGTGATTGGTTTCGTGATGGAAAAATGATTAAAGTTGTACCAAATTATATAAATTCAGATTCTTCATTTATAAAAAGGGTAGCTTTGAATAAAAAGCAAGAAATGTTGTTGCGCCGAAGGAAAGCTAGAAAGAAAAAATTAGAAAACTTTATATAAAAGTTCGTGTTTTGAGGTTTTATGAGGAAAGCGTTTGTGGGGTTTGTGGGTGTATTAGTTATCTTATCTATATTTACAACAGGTTGCAGCAAAAGTGACCCTTATAATCCTTCAAATTTTATAGATTATTCTAAGCCGAGATTCAGTTGGTTTGATAAAGACAAGCCAAATGCAACAATATCAAATTCTACGACATTTACAAAGACTAAATTTGTTCAACAAATTCCAGAAGGTAGAGATTATTGGATAGGAACATTTAACATTGAAACGTTTGGCGCAACTAAGGCCGAAAATACGCCTGTTTATGAGGCAATTTTAAACATTATTAGACAATATGATATTATAGCCATACAAGAAATCCGTGATAATTCTGGGACAGTTGCCGCGCATCTAGGAAATATTAGTGGGTATCGGTTGGAGATGTCTGATAGGTTGGGGAGAAGTATTTCTAAGGAACAATATGCGTTCCTATGGACAGGCAGGGTTGTTCCAGGAGTGTCACGGCAATATCCAGACTCAAATGACAAATTCGAGAGACCACCATTTATGATGGACTTTACTTTAGATGATTATCATTTTGTAATAATTACAGTTCACACAAAACCAGAAGATGCACAAGAAGAAATTAAAGCTCTTCCAGAAGTAGTAGATTGGGCGAGAACACAATATCAATTAGATGATATTTTTATAATGGGAGACCTAAATATGGATTGCACATATTTTAATAAATTTAATTTAGCGTTTACAAATTATACACTTTTAATAAATGAGAAGGCAGATACTACAGTCTCTAAGACTACTAATTGTGCTTATGATAGGATTGTTGCAACTAGAATTAATGATAATATTTTATCAAGTGGTGTGGATAACGAAGAAGCAGCCACAGATGGTGATGAAACATTACAGTCGGCAATTTCCGACCATTGGCCTGTTTATTGGACTTATAAGAAAGCAGAAATAAATACTACCATTGAGAATTGAATATGAACAAAATAATAAAATCAATTAAAAATTTTATCGATAAGTATTGGATTTTATTGTTAATTATTGGAATAACATTAATTATTGTTGGGTTATGGTTATGAATAAAAAAAGACAAATGTGATGTTTGTGCTTGTACAATTTATGATAAAAATAATAAGGTTGTAGTTAATAATATTACTTATCATAAACGATGTTTCAAAGATAAATCTAAGAGGAAATCAAATGAATGATGAAGAATTGAAAAAGGAATTTGGAGAAGATGTGATTAAAAAGGATGATAATATTACTCCTAAGAAAAAAGATAGTTTTTGGAAGTCTCTATTTTTTCCAATTTTAGTTATAGTATTAGCAATTGTAGCTTTGATTTATTTCGGAGCAATACCTAGTATAATACATAAAGTAAATGAGACACAAAATAATACTCAAAATATTTCGTTATATACACAAGAAACTTGTAAATGTGGTCCTTGTAATATGACAATATCTTTATCAAATTTATCTAAAGAAGGATATAAAGATTTAAAATGTTGTGTTCACGCAACTTGGAATACTACGACCAATCAATGTGATTTTAAATATCAAACAACAAAGATAGTATTACCAAAACCAACTGTTGTGAATAGTACAACTAATGCAAGTTAATACTCACAACGAGTGCCTACACGATAGTTTTTGGGTTTTGTTCTGATTTTAACGATGACGAACATACTCACATCTTTTTCCCAATAACAAATGAGTGTAGTAAAATCATATGCGAGATTGAAGAGTCTCTAAAAAGCATATCCGTAAAAGGGAGTACAGACGTAAATCGTAAGGTGGTCTGTATTTGATATTTTCAAATTCCTGAAACATCCACAGTCTTATTGGTGTGTTATGACTTTGAGGGTTTAAGAGTCTGTTTCGATAAAATATTTTATTGATGCGAGTAAAGAGATAATTCCTCTTTGTAAAAATTATACGCCCTACGCTGACTGTAGAACAAACAAGATTTATCCAAGAGGTAAAACTCGGCGAAAGCTTCAAATGGCTTGTTTGTGGATGCAGGATAGACCAGGTGGTAAGGCACACAAATAAGTCCTTATTGCCTTAAAAATTATCTCGGAAATGCGATAGGGACAAAAGTGTTAGCAGACGGTTAGAACACGATGAAGCTTGGATGCTTTGCTTGATTTAATAATCGTTATAAGACGCATTGACACACAAATCCTCGCAAGTTTTCCGAGATTAATTACAATGATAAAAGTTAAATGCGAAAGATGCGATAAACCAAAAGACAATCCTTATGAATATTTTGAAGGAATGTGTAAAGAATGTTATTATGGAGAATAAAATGAGTGCTACCGATTATTATTTTTGTCCTAAGTGTAAAAATAAAGTTATTGATTATGTAAATAAATGGATTTTATTAATTGATAATGAATATGGAAAAGTAGATTTGTCCACGTGGGAAATGTTAGTAAAGTGTAAAGCTTTAATAATTGATTATCAAAAAGCTTGGAAGAATGAGTCGGAATCCTTTAAAGAACCGAAAGATGCTTCAAAACTATTTGATTATTTAGAAGAACATTTTGAAGGAGATTTTGATGGTTGTGAAATTCAAGGAGTAGAAAATTCATTCACAACAATTCGTTATGATTCCGATACGGCAATAAGTGATGATGGTTTATTAGATATGTCAGAAACATATGATTGTCAATGTTGTGATTTTCATATTGAAATATCTAAGATTTGGAAAGAAGGAAAGAATGAAGAGGCAAAATGAATAGTAGTTTATTTCAACCAGATTGGTTTTGGATAACATTTATATTTGTAATCTGTTTAGGAGCAGCATTAGAAGTGTGGTCTCATAATAAAAATAATCACGGGTATTTTAGTGATGCTTTAATTTTAGCAGCTTTAATGGGGTTTGCTAAATATACAATTATAAGAGGTTGGTAATTTGGATTGTAAAAAGATTATGAGAAATGGGAACAGATGTCCAAAAACAGCAATGCTTTCTGGATATTGTATTAGACATTATACTCAAGTAATGGAAGTAAAAAGGTACAAAAAGTGAAATATTCCAAAGAATTAAAAGAAGCTTGTCAAGAACTTTCAACTAATCTTGATGATTGGATTGAAATGAAAGATGGTCCGATGATTATTAAACAATTACAAAAAATCAAGACGACTATTATGAAATTTGAAGTAGAAAATATGAGATGATATTATGAATTCAGAAGGAACACAAAATAAAGAAATATATGTAGATGATGAAGATATGTATAAATATTGTCCAATTTGTGCCGAACCTTGGGAAAATCACACATCTGGTTTAATACTAGATGAGAATGGTAAACAACAGATGGAGTGTAATCCTTTAAGATTAATAATGTTGAGAAAGCCAAGATTTTATGTAATTGATGTTGATAATTACAACGAGGAATTCCTAAAAAGTATAATATTGTGGCAAGATGAATATATAAATTATCTTGTTAAAGAAAATTTAATTTTAAAAGAAAAGAATAAATGAGGTAATAACTTGAACGATTCCTTAGAAACGATTTGTTTGAACCAATTTATTAAACCAAAATATCATATTGAAAGAGAAGGTTATGGAAATTGCATAACTTGTCTTAGAGATTAAAGTAACATTAAATGTAAAGGGTATTATCCAATAAAAATTAGATATTTTATAGTAGAGGATAAAAATGGTTAAAGTTAAATGTCCCAAGTGTAAAGAAAAGATTTTAGGAGATAAGGAAGTTGGTAAAGAATTAACTTGTTGTAAATGCCAACATAAATTCGTTGTGACTAAAAATGGATAATTTAATATATGATGATATGGTTAAGAAGTATGCTGAAATTCAAAGATTTGGTTTTCGTATTAAATTTGTTTGCATTAAATGTGGAGCATCTTTTGATGTAGATGATTTAAATTTAGCATTACCACATAAAATAAATTGTGATATGATTAATAGAAATAATGATTTTAGGAGTAAAAATGAAAATAACATTTAAATTAGTTGATGAGCAACACGTTGATATAATGTGTGGAGAAAATAAGATAGGACATATTTTTAGTCCGAGTGGTTCTGGAGAAAATGTTTTAAATGCTATTCAAGTGTGTGGCTTCGATGAAGCATTTTCTTTATGGGGATGTGGATGTTTTGCAGAGAAGAAAAAGAAAGATTCTAAAGCAGGTGAATATTCTTGTTCTTCTATTATGAAGAAGGATATTCAGTTGAGATTTTCCGATTATGTTAATGATAAAGATTCTAATAATCATTATTACCGTAATTGTACAAGATGTTATAATAGTCCTTGTACTTGTGAAGTTCTAGGACAAAATGGCATACCTTTTATTGTTAAGCACGAATATGAGATTAAGGATAAATTGGAGTATAAGAATGGAGAAATTGCTGCTCAAAATGAAGTAGAACAATTTTCTATGGGAAATATAAATAATTCACAAAAGATAGATGGTAGTAATCTTTGTCCAAAATGCAAATCTAAAAATATTAGATATTTTCAACAACCAGATGAATGGATGAAAAATCAACCTTATAATTCAATATGTGAAAATTGTAAACATAGATTTAATCGAGTATAAAATGAAAGAATCAAAATTTCATTTGATATTATTTTTTGTATTTTTTGTATTTTTAGTTTTTTCTACATATTGTTTTGTAAGAAATAGTCAATTAAAATTATACGAATATATGTTTTTATTTTTTTTTATTTTCGTGGCAAATTATTTTAATTGGACAAGATTTATTGATATTAAAAAGAAAGAAGAATTTAAAGAATGGAAAAAGAGTGTACTTGGAGAGGATTTGTAGGAGGACAAAATGCGTTATAGTAGAAAGAATGTTACAAATACACGTAGAAGCAGCGTAAAGAAGCTAGTTTCTGCTAAAAAGAAAATAATCCATATACCATTATCTATAAGAAAGATAAATAAAGATAATATAATAAAGATTTGTGATTTTTGTAGCACTCCTACAGATGATATTTGTAATGAATGTAAACGACCAATTTGTTCGATACATTCGTTAGAAAATAAATCACATCAATGTGAAATTAATAAAAATAAAAAGAAATAAAATGGATATACAATTAAGATATTATGGAGTGTGTCTTGGAGTTTGTTCTGGAGCTTCTATAATGTTAGGATTTATTGCTTTATCACCTAAAGGTGTAAGTTTATCACATCCAATTTTATTTGGTATATTTTTATTATTTTAGCAATAGTTACATTTATTGGAGCACTATATACTGTAAAAAGGTCAGATAAATGAACAATAGAACTCACAAATGTATAAGATGCAGAAAAACGTATCTTATCACACCAGAAGCTACACAATTTCATTTGACGTGCGAAATAGTTAAATGGAACGCAAATTGGAAGAAATAAAATGCAAGTAGATAAAATTCAACTCCATAAAAAACTTCCTAATGGAAAAAAACAAGTATATTTTAGATGGATATGCTCTTGTGGAAGTTCAAATAAAGAAGATACATTTAGATGTAAAAAATGTTCAACTGATAGATTTACATTTGTAGAAGAATTAGCATTGGGTAAGAGAATTACAAAAAAATTATTACAATTAAAAAGGAAACACATATCATAGTCCAAAAATAATTCTTGCAATGGACAAACCTCTTGGGTAGGGATTGGCGAATCTCTACCCAGTTATTTTTAAAGCAAGATGGAGATTAAAATGGGAAATTATAATTACAAGAAAGATATAATAGTTAGTCCAAAAGATAAAGTTAAAATAAAAATTGGAGAATATATTTCAGTAGTATTTGAAAAAGATAAGAATGAATATTTTGGTCCAGAGACATTAAAAGAAGGAGATTGTTTTTGGACAATAAGAATGGATAAAGATACTTATTTTGATACTTTAAGACAAGAAGATGCAATTATCATAAGTAATCAAATTAAAATAATGTCGATGCTTACTGATATGGTTAGGGAATAAAATGGGAAGAAAAGAATGTAGGTGCAGAACGTGCAGTCATATTAATCATTTGAGATTTGATAAAAGGCTTAGAGAACAAGGCAAGAAAACAGATGTTTATGATATAATTAATATTGATTTTGAAGAGAAAATTGGCATAATTCATTGGCGTGGAGGTTGGAGGCAGTATGTTTCAAGAACCAATCCAGAAGTTGATATGTCAAGAAGCTGCAACAAAGAAGTAAATGATTTTATTGATAAATTGATGGAAGAGAGAAGGAGAAAAGATGAAGAAAATAATTAATTCGAAAACTATTGAATCATTATATATTATATCTTTGGAAAATTTATTAGTTATCACATTTCTTATTGTATCGATTGTTTATCATATAATATATGGAATTATATTTTTATCTATTTTCTTTGTATTATTTAATCTTTTAGCATATGTATCTGTTATCAGAGATTTAGATAAATATAATTTTCAAGAATGGAAAGCAAGAAATATTTATTTGATTGATTGGAAGAATGTCAAGGAGAAGAAATGAAACTAACAATAGGAGATTTATCCGAAGCCTTAGCAAGATTGAAGAAAAAGAATGGATATATGTATAATCCTTCTGAAAATGAAATACGAGAAGAAGCTATCTTATACGTAGGAGAACAGAATGGTTGGTTGATTGGATTTTTTGAAGGGCAAGTAAGTTTCAGCGTGAATATTTCCTTGACAAGTACAAAGAATAAAAGATATGTATTTTTCAAGCCAAATATAATTATATCTAATTCTGATGAGCATCAATTGAAATTTATTGTAGATGTTTTACAATTAAAAACAAATATTACTAAAAAGAAGAAGAGAGATTCTTCTCACAATGATTGTCATACACTTAATATACAAGACCTTTCAGATATTTGTAATGTAATTGATAAGCTCTCAAATTGTGATTTTGTTTCACAAATAAAAAAAGAAAAGTTCCAGAGATTTGTTGATTGCTGCGCTTATATAACTAGGAACAACCTTGCTTCTAATACGGAATGGAAGGAGTCTTTTGTTGAAGCTCTTGATAAAAAGTTAAAGATTAATGATTCGCGTTCTAACATTGCTTCTCAAAGATATAGTAAAGAGGTCTGGGTAAACAAGATAAAGGACCATTTAGATTCTTGAGGCATTGAATTATTCTGAAATGTATTGTTCTAAATTTATTTTATAATTGCTACGTAGGTCTATCTCCATACGTAATTAGGAGCTTGTTAGGATAAAATTACTTATTTTCCACTAATATTGACGATAGAATTGACCGTTTTCTAAGAAGTATGCAAGGCATACAATGTATGCAATGTATGTGGCCAGATTCACAGATATATGTGAAAGAAACTCAATTCAATTATGGATTCTTACAGATTTTGTAAGAATAATACGCAATTGGACTACATATCCTATACAATTCGCGTAGTTGTTCCCATATTTAACGCCGTAGGCTTCAGCAGATGGGTCTGCTACACGACTTCTTAGCAGCTTTGGTAGGATTCTTGGTACAGATGGTACTGTTGCTTCCGAAGAGGCTTCCGCTTCAGAAATAGATGGGAACAACCTGCTGCGCTGCTTCAGAAACGGTCTGAAGCTACATCAAACTTCAGTAAACTTCAGTAAACTGCCGTAAACTAAACGTTTAGAATTTATATAAAGTCATCCGAAACCTTTATAAATGACTATATTATTTCCAAATTGTGAGAAATCACAGAGGCCAAACAATGACAACAAAAACTAAAAAATGTGTTGGATATAATCAATTACAATCGATTATTTCCGAGATAATGGATATGCAAACATACCCTAACTGGGATTTTATCAACAATGTATTATCTTGCAAAAATATATTTGGAGAAAATACTTTGTGGTTCTGGATTGGCGAACTATATATAGTTAGACCAGGCCAGAAAACGGCAGGAGAAATGGAAATTCTTGATGATTGGAATACTGAATTAGATGGTACATTTACTTTTATTGGAAAGAATAGTTGAAGAAATGAAATAGCAAAAATGTTTAATGTTAGTAGAAGATTAATTTGTGGTATAAGAAACAACAAAATGTGGACACATATAAAATTGGAGGAATTATAATGAAAAAATTACAAACAACAAATGATATTGAATTAGAATTTAATAAAGATAAAAATGTTGAGCAAGTTATGATAATACCTTTTCAAGATTTATTATTATCAATGAAACTTGTTGAAAAAGATAAAGATAGAAAAACAAAAACTCCTTATGTTAAAATAGAAATAGTTGTCCCAAATGAAATTGGAACAACCATTAATGAAGTAATGAACTCTAAATGGAAATTAGCCCTTCTTGGTGTTCAGTATAAACCAGAAAAAGCTAAAAAGATGCAATATAAAACCGAAGAAGAAAGACTTGACGAAGGATTATGCCCAGAATGTGAAACAGATTTAGTTAAAGCATCACATAATGGTGGCAGTCACGATGATAAACATTCAGTATGTCCAAATAAGAAGTGTGGATGGGAGGATTCAGAATGATACTTGATGAAGGATACGGATTTATTTCAAGCCAGTACACAGAGGACGGAAAATTCAAAGTAATTCAAATCAAAAAAGACTTTCTAAAAAGATTTGAAGGTATCTTTGAAGCAGAAGAAGATGGAAATGTCTATGGTAAAGAAGAAAGACAAGCTGAACTTGATGAAGTATTTGATTTTGCAATAAGTTTTCTTGCAGATGTACTTGACCCTGCGAATCATAAAATAGAAATATTAACAAAAGAAGAATTTACCGAAAGACATATGCCAAAACCAAAACCAAAAGAAGGCGAGAATATGTGAAATAGATGGAAAGTATCGTGGAGAAGATTGGAACTCTGCTCGTATGGAAAAGAGAAGAGCATTAATCATTCAGTACAACCAAGAACGGAAAAATAAAATTGTAGAGGTTAAAAAGTGAGAATAATTGTTAATGTAATTCAAGGCGCGTTAATCGTAATAGCGAGAAATAAACGTATAGCTCTTGAAGAAATGAAGAAAAATTTTCCAGAATTTGTTTTAACAAATACATTAACTTATGCGTCAAATTCAAGTGGAGAATTAGGAGAATATATGTTTATTAAAAGAGAAATAAAAAAATGACGGAAGACGGCGTAAAGGAATATGTAGAATTTGGAAAGCGAGTTCAAACCTTTGCCAAAAATGTTTTAACAGGTAAAGCTGAAACATTACACGGCACATCGACTGAACACTTTTCACAAAGAATTCAAAGAATATACTCGAAGAGTCATTTATATAAAATTGACGAGAATACTAAGAAATTATTGATGCTCACAAATGCTCCTAAAGAAAATGGACAAATAAAATTACCTTTTCCAGAAATGTTTATTGGATGTCATTTTACTAAAGAAGAAATTGAAAAATATACTGGAATCAAAATAGAATATGACGATATATTCGGTTTATTATTACAAGAAGGTGGAGAAAGTGCCGTCTTCGATAAAATTACAGGCAAATCAACCTTGATGGAATTAAATAATTCAATTAAAATTATTGCTTGTTGTGAAGAAAAATTAAGCGACGGAAGATTCGACGTAGTATTCAATACTATGCACGTTAATGTAGTCTTTGATGAAGATTTGGATTATGATGCAATAGCTAACATTAGCAGTAAGGATGCAGAGAAAACCAAAAAGTTTTCAAAGATATTTATGATGAATGTTTTAAATTTAATTCATAATCCAGAAGTAGAATTTGTCACAAGTAATCGAGATGATAATCAAAATAAAAAGAGAATTAATAGAGGACAATTACCATTACCAGGTCAATCAGTAATTAGATTAACAGGCAAGTTAAAAATATATGTTGATAGTCTTTCCGATGGTGAATCATTTACCTATAATCATAAATTTTATGTACGAGGATTTTGGAGACAACTTAAATCTGATAGATACGTTAATGCTCTTAAAGAAAATAAATATGGTAGAGGTTTTGGTGTTGTGTGGGTTCTTCCGTCAATAAAAGGACAGGGCTTACTTATCGAAAAAGACTACGAGGTTAATGTACAATGAAACTTAAATTATATCGAGAATATTTTTTGATTGGATTATGTATAATAACTATAATTGGATTTTGTTTTGCAGAATATTTGACTACTACTAAAGAGTTTAGATATGAAGTTATGATTTTAATTGCAATAGTTGGTTTATATTTTCCAAATAAGAAGAGGTCAAAATGAAATTAAGAATTGAAATAGATAATGAAGAAATGTCGGCAGTACAAACTTGCGAGACTTTACAAAAAACTATTACTAATGTTATAGCAATTGCTAATAAACAAACAGGTGAATTCAAAAATAAACTTCAAATGGAATTAAAAGTTATGCCAGAATTTAAGATGATTGAAATATCTTTTGAAGGCAAGAAAATTGACGAAGATATGAAAAATAAAAATGATATTACTATCTTTATACTTCAAATGAAAAAAGATAAAACCGAAGAACAACGTCTTGATGATGTTATTTTTATGTCAATTGAAGTATTTATTGAGAATTGGTTAAAATATAGAATTAAACAAATAACGATTGATTATGATAAAGAGAAATGTTTAGTTGAAATTCCACGAGGATTTAATAATCCAACATTATATTACGATTCTTTATGTGGTTATCATCAAGATTCTTTTCTTTGGAAGTCAAATTATGACATTACTGATGAATTACATAAGGTAGGAGGATTGAAAGATGATTATAATTAAATCAATTGAAGATGGGAAACAAAAGACTAGAAGATTTGATTTATCTAGGAATGATGAAAAGAATATCATACCAATATTATCTGCTCTTGAAGATTTGAATAATAGAGAGATTAATGATTAAAATGAATGAAAATAAGATAACTAAACATTCAATCGACATTGAACCAACTTGGATGGGTATATTAAGTATTACTGATGCAGATAACATCGAAGAAATGCGCCCAAACCTCGAAAAAATGGCAGCCGTAAGCGATATTTTACGTCAAGCGCAGAAAGAGTTCAAGACAATAATATGCTATCCAGATGGAAGAATCGAGGAAATGACTTCACAACAAATGTTAATGTTAGATAACACTAAAAAAGATATTTCACTTAAACAAACAATTATTAAAAAATTAAGATATGAGATTGATAACAAATTTACTTCTTATGAAGAAAAATGTTGTTTATTAGAGATTCTTAAAATGATTGAAATGATAGGAGAAAAATGTCCAAAATGTCATTATGAAAAATATTCAATGTGTTCTGTTGCTTGTCATTGTTGGATGTTAGAAACAGGTAAGATTACACAAAAGCAATATGATGAAATAATTAGAGGTTTAAAATGAATCTAAATCCAAAGAGTAATTTATTAGTAGCTGAAACATTATTACAAAGAGTCAAAGCAAAATTTGTTGAATTAAAAGAAGATAAGACAAGTATATGGTATGAATGTTTTGATAATTGTAGAGAGCAAGGATTTGTTATAATAGTTTGGTGTAAACCAGATGCTTTAAGGATTGCATTTAGTGAACATAGAAATTCCGATAGTATTGTCGTGTATAAATACAGAAAAAATAAAGGAGTTTCAAATTTACCAGATGAAGGTGAATGGGAAAATAACCGACATTTTGGTTACGGCAATTATGATGATGCAGCAGAATATATATTTAATTTAATTAAAGAGGAGATGAAATAATGAAAATTGATTTTGAATATCGAGAATTAATTACGATAAAAGAAGTAATTAATAATAGAAATCAACACAATTGGTTAAAATTATCTAATAGAATTAAAAAAGGAACATCTTTTGAAGAGGTCAAAGCTATCAAAAAAGAATTTGATGAAAATGTAAATCCTTGGACAGAAGAGGGTAGATGTAATTCAATCTTAAAAAAGATTGAAGATTTTGAAACAAAAGTTGCAAAACTAATGGATGGTCAAAATGAAAATTAAATTAGAAATAGAAATGCCGATTGAAATTGTAGGAAATTACGTCGTGATAAAATCACAAGAGACTATGAATCAATTATTTGGTATAGTATTACCTTTAGGAGTTAATGAATTTGAAGATAATTATTCCATACCATTGTCAAGATTTAAAGAAATTTACAAAGAAAAAAGTTTCGAGTTAAATCATATTTTAGGAAAGATAAAAGATTTACAACAAAAAACTTCGATAATGAAACAAATTTTAGAAGGTCGAGATATAGATAATATTAAACAATCTAAACCTATAAAGAAGTGGTTTGATGCAGAGAATAATATAAAACCAAAATCAAATAATTTTGGGCAAGAATGGACAGAAAAAGAATTAGATATTTTAAAGAAAAATATAAAACTTACTTCAAAGCAGCTAAAAGTTATTTTACCAAATCGAAGTATAAAATCCATTTCTATAAAGAAGTGGAAAGTCGGAGTAGATATTGAAAATATTGAAAACAGAAATATTCCTTCACCTTGGAGTCAAAAAGATTGTGAAGTTATTTTAAATAATTTAGATAAAACTAATCAAGAGCTTGTCGATTTATTATCAGAAAAAAGAACTTATACGAGTGTAGCAATGAAGAAATGTCAATTGATGAAAGCAAACAATATCAAAGTAGACCCAAATGTTAGAAAGAAGTCTTTAGAGGCACGTTCACTTTCAACAACAACTTTATCTTCAAATAAAGCTTGGAGTCGTGGAGAATTACAAACATTAAAGAATAATCCAAAAGCAACTTATAAAGAGTTAATGCAATATCTTCCAGGACGTTCTAAGATAGCAGTTAAACAAGCAAGATATAAGTTGAAACATAATGCAAAGTTATTTGAAAATTTGATGAAAAATAGCGTTGATGTAACCGATTCTGTTGAACACAATGAGGAAGTTATTAAAAAAGCTAAAGAAATTGAACAAACTGAAAAGCTAGATTTTTGGAATGATATTGACAAAAAAGCAAAAGAGTTATCAGAAGAAATAGAAAATTCTGAAAAAGAAATTTCAAATACTATTATGGTTGATGAAATTTCTAAATTTAATAAAAAAGAAATTTCTTATTCGATGATTGATTTAAGTAAAATGAAGCTTTTAGATGCAACTGTACGACATAATTTGATTGGTAAAAAAGTATTATCTTTCAGAGACGTTGCTTGGATTCCAACAACTTATGAAAATAAGAAATGGAATATAGACATATGGAATCAATTTATTGACGAATTTATGTATCAATCAGATATGATTGCAGAATTTTATGGAGTAAAAAATACATTCGTTGTTAATAATGACGATGATATGAAAAAGATAAAAATATTTGAAGAATAAGATTATTAAGGAGGCCTAAAATGGAATTACAAAAAATAAATAAAAAATTAATCAATTTCGACCCACAAAATCCACGTGTAGATTTTGATAAAAATGAATTGGAACAACTTCAAGCAAGTATTGAAGATAGAGGACAATTAGAACCTGTACACCTGGAAGAATTATCTAAAGACTCTTTTCTAGTTAATGAAGGTAATATGAGAGTTGCAGCTATAAAAAAGTCTACTAAAGTTGATTATGTCTTGGCAATTATCGAAAAAAAGCTTACAGATGAAGATAGATTACTCAAACAAATCATAATCGATACACATCGAAAGAATTGGTCTACGTTCGACCGTGACAAGTCTTGGAAAAAACTTTGGTTGATGGGACAATTTCATTATGATGTCGATACTTTTGCTAAAAAGATTTCCGTTACTAAAGATACTGTCGAAGCTTTTGTCGATAGAATGAATCTTGGTGAAGAATTTATATCAAAAATGAAAAATATTAGTGCATCAAATATAACGGAAACTAAAAGAATCAATGATATTAAATTACGTAAAAAAGTATTAGCATATGCTGATAAAAAAGGACTCACCAGAAATGATGTTAGAAAGCTTACAGAAGTAGCTAATAAGGTTTCTGATGAAGTTATGGATGATTTGACTAATGATAAGATTTCGATTGATGATGCTTCAAATATGAAAGGAATGACGGTCAAAGAACAATCTATGGCATTGGTTACTACAAAAGCTTTGAATCACCACAAGAAAAAGCTTAAATCAATGATTAGTAAAGGCAGCATAAAGGAGTCAAAACCTCTAATTGAGGCAACAAATAAAGTTAATGAGTTCCAGACAAGATTCTTCAAATTAAGTGCAGATTTGAGAGATATGGGCTACGCTTTGGAAGAATTAGGAAAGAAAGATATTAAAAAAGAGATTAACGAACCAATGCGAATAATTTTGAAGGGTTGTCTCAAAGAATTGAAGAGTAAAGTTGAACCTGCTATAAAAAAGCTTGAAGATAATTTGGGGGACTTGTAAAATGACTGATAATATAAGTTTTCAAAAAGAATCTAATTACGGAACAGATAGAATTGACATTCACGCGCAAATTAAATTGGATGAAAGACAATGCGATTGCGCTATTGCTATCTGGAAAAAGATGGGAGTATTTGAAACAGAGGCAAGTATAATGAAAGTAGTTCGAGATAGATTTGATGAAGAGAAGTGTATCTGGCCGAGAACTTTTAGAAATTACGATATTGATAATGAAAAAGATTACAATAAGATGAAGAGATTTACTTCACAAATCATCGAAAGATATAAAGACAACATTCATTTTACTGGAGTAGATAGAATAGATTTCCGTAAAAATAATGATGCTTGGACGATAATTTGTAAACCAGGTAAAGAATTTACTAATCGAAAATATAATTTTGGTATAGGTACATCAGCAACAAATTTTGCGAAATCAAGTAAGATAAATTTAGAATTTGCTTTAAATCGACGTAGTTTTTCAGATTTCTTACAAAGAATCGACAAGAAAGTACCAAATTTAATTGATAGAAGGACACTTTTACAAGAGATTATAGAAAGCGCACAACAAAAAGCAAGAGACGTTGATGATATGATTTTATTAGGTGATGCAGAAAGTAATGGGGGAATAATAACTAGAATAGAACATCAACGTGATGTTCAAGAAACAGAACCTACACCTATTAATGAAGAAGTAGATGTTTATGGAACTCATATGTGTATTCCAAATCAAATAAAATCTTGTCCGACTAATAATAATGACGATATTTGTGAAACTTGTAATCATTCACGTTTGGAGCACATCGAAGGATGGAAACAAGGCGATGGATGTAGTCATATAAATAAGGCACACGCGCAATGTTGTTCAGACGAATATTGTGATTGTAAATCATTTAAGGAGATAATAAAATGAGTGAACTTAAAATTTTTACAAAAGAAGAATGGTCTTATTTTACAGGAAAAATAAATTTTGGAGCATCATTTCTTGATGCAAGAGCTATTCGTATTATGAATAAGCCTTATAACAAAGAAAATGATTGTGATGAAAAATGATTGACATTGAAGAAATGATGGAAAGATTTTTCGAACATTTAAGAAAATAGACGGATATAGTTTTATGATTGGATTTTTATCTGCTCTTGTAGGATTAGCATTTGGTGTAGCTTTATTTTTAATAATACTTGGAATGACAAAATAATCATTCCGAATTGTAAACTAATAATGGAGGAAACAAAATGAATAAAAATTTGGGAATTTTGGGTATAATGTTGTTATTGGCAATTGGAACAGTTGCAGCAACAGGGTATGCTGAAAAAGTTCGAAAACAGAATGGAGAAACTTTTTACAATTATATGTTAGAAAGAGGTAAGAATGGTAAAAACTAAAGAACACATAATGATGGATAACCTAGAACGACAAAAAGAATGGGTCGAAGCTTTTAAAGAGTATCTTCCAAAAGCACCTAAACACGAAGTAGAATCGATTATGAATAAAAATACAGGTATTTTGATGGATGTCTTACGATTACAAGCTCTGACAGAATATTTGCTTAAAATTAAAAATCCTCCTTTAAGAAATGTTGATTATGCTATAATGCGCCACGGAAATATACGTGCAAAGATTTCAAAAAGATATAAAATATTATTGAGGTAAAAATGGCAAATAAAAAATTATTCAATGTTTTAGGACAAGTTTGGTTTACTTTGAGAAGCGACCAAATTGTTGGAATTGTTTTAATGAACAACGGTTACGAAGATAAAGCTTATATTGGAATGGGAAAAGTCGAAGATAAACAAGCCGACATAGATTTTATATTGGCTTGGGGAAAACCATTTCCTGTTGAAGCAGCAAAATTAATCTTTACAGGTAAAAATGATTATTGAAAACTTTAATTTATTCAGTTGGTGTATAGGCGTAGCTTTTGGACTACTTGCAGGTTGGCTGCTTACTTGGACTATATACTCGGCAAAGATGCGCAAATTAACAATATCTTTATGGAGTTATAAAGACGATGTTTGGGACAGTATTTTTGATTGGTCCAATAAAGAACTAAAAAATATTGAAACAAAAGATATATTTTCACCACAAGGCAAGATAATTTATCATAACGTCATATTGAATTTTCAAGGTTTCATTCGAGAAGAAAAGCTTAAATTAACTAAAATCAAGAGGGACAAATGCCAAAAATAATAATAACTACTGAAAATTGGACAGATTGTACATATTGTAATAAAACAAATATAGAAACAGAACAAGAAGGAGCACCAATAAGCGGTTTTTATCCAGTATGTAAAGAATGTAGAAGAATAGAAGCAGAATTTTATGATGATAAAAAAGGATTAATATATCAAGAAAATGAGACTTCTGAAACAGTTTATACTAAAGATGAAATCAAAGAATTTAAAGAAAAATTAAAAGGAAATATATGTGACAAAAGAACATATGATGAAAAGACAAGGTTATTGATTCCTTGTAACAAATGTTATTTTTGTATTAAATTAGACAACAATTTCAAAAACGGATTAAAAATTGAGTGAAATAAAATGAACGAATGTCATACTGAAAGAGAAGTAAGAATTTATACTTATCATACAATTACTTTGAAAAATCCATCAATTGATGGTATTGGTAGATTACATTTGTGGTGTAAAAATTGTGTCGCTAAAACTATCTGTATGAATGGAAAGTTAAAAGATTATAGAGAAGGACAAGTAATTAAAACATTACACGGTGGAGAAGTATGAAGTGCAAAAATTGTAATAAAACATTGACAGATGAAGATAGAGTAGAAGGTTATTTAACAATCTATCAACATTGTGGAGAATATTATTTCGCTTAAAAGTGGAGAGATGCCAGGCCGCGTGACACATTGTGACGGCCTCTCAATTAGTTCTGGTCTGGCATCCCACAATTTATATGGAGAATAAAATGAGTTACGAACCAAGAATATTATTAGAAAAGAAGGATTTATTAGCAATTGAAAACAAATTACTTGCCAAGGAATTTGACGAAAAAGCTAGAGTGGAGAAGTATTTACTCGAACAACTTCGGTATGAACCTTGTATATTCAAGTGTAAATTATCTTTCCCTTCTTGCGACCACGAATTATTAATAATGAAACCAGAACTTTCAAGCTTTAATGCAGAAGTTAGAAAGTTTTTAGATAAAAATAAAATTTATTATGCGATAGATTATTGAGGATTAAAATGGAAAATACATTTAATTTTATAAGAATTCGAAATGAAGATGATGTCCGTCTGGTGCAAGGGTATTGAATTATAGAGAAGTAAAAGAATATAGTTGGGTTGAGAAAAAATGAAAATAACAAAAGGAACAATACTTAATATAAAATCGGTCAGAAAAGGAGACTTCGAAGGCATAGCTTCCGAAGACTTTGATACAAATGATGAATGGTATCACGTTAAAGTTAATCAGAAAGAATCTATTTCTGGATTATCTACTATTTGGCATTATGGTGATGAAATACCTTGCCGTAAAGGAATAGAATATATAATGTTCGAATGTGATGTATGTCATAAATATAAAAAAGAAATTGAATTTTCATCGATAGGTGACATTGGTAAATATTGTAAATTGTGTATTCAAGAAATAGAAGAATCAGATGATAATTATTGTTGTGAAGAATGTGACCCAAATCGTAGAGATGATGATGAATCTGACCCAAATCGTAGAGATGATGAAGAATGAACGAACTAGATATTGAAAGAATAAGGCAAGATGCCAAAATGTCGATGTTAAAAGATGGAAATTTAATGCCTCTTGTATATTTAGAAAAAAGAGATGGTATTATTTTCCATTTCGAATTACATAATAACTTCGAAACTGTTGTATTAATGTTAAAAAGTGGAACATATAAAAGTTATTTACACGTTTACAAAAAAGAATACAAAGTTAATTACATTAAAAAACAAGCAATATCAATTGTGTATAAAGACGAATTTGGGCAAGGATTTGATGAGATAATACCATTCATTCAGACCCAAACTAAGGTATATTTTGACGTGCCTGTACACAGAAAGACAAATACTAAATTTGTGGAGTAAATAATGAAATGTCCGTTGTGTGGTAATTATTTTCAACAAGAAAATACAACATTTTATCGAATATATCCAAAAGGAAAAGAACCAATAAGGGTTTGTAAAGATTGTTGTGATGAATTTAAACGTGAGGAGGAAAAGAATGGCACAAAAGAAAGAAAGTTTTAAGGCAAGAATAACAGCAGAAGCATATTACAATGAATTATTTTCATTGGAAACAAGAAAGAAAGAACTGACAACAGAATTACAATCAATAAATAAAAGAATGGAAGAATTAAATAAAATGGAAATCAGTAATGATGCCAGAACAATTGCAATGACAAGAAGTAGACAATAATGGAGGAAAAATGAAAATAACAGAAAAAGGAATGGAAATATCTAAGTATATTATAACAATTGAAGGTATTGATTACTTTAATCCAAATACCGATGTGTATTTTAAGCTTGATAGTAAAGCAAAACCACACGAAGAACACACAACTTGGAATTTTTATTGCAACCCACACACAGGCGACATACATTATGCCACAAGAAAAGGTTGTCAAATGGGTGGCGGATTTTTTGAACAACATTTCCGTAAACAAGACATAAAGAAATTTAAAGAAATATGTAGAAAGGCCAAAGATGATGTGTTGAAATATGTAGAAAAAGGCCAAAGATGATGTGTTGAAACAATTAGAAAATATAAAACTAAAGGTGTAAAATGAACTACAAATTAATTGCAAGAAAATGGGCGATTGAAATATTAAAAATATTGAAAAACTCCGAGGATAAATTAAGATACAATGAAATAAAAAAGAAATTACCAAGAACAACTCCAAAACAATTATCACTTTGTTTGAATGATTTGGTTTATGAAAAAATTATAACAAAAGAAATCATTTCAACTAAAATGCCTATTCAATGTTGGTATTCTTTAACAAATAAAGGTAATAAACTTATGATTATTTTAGAAGATTTGGAGAAACTAAAATGAATATATCAAAAAGATTAGAACAAGCACAATTTTATTTTGAAGACGGAGCTATAGATACTACGATAGATATTCTAAATACTTGTTTAATTGATTTAAAAAATATAAAAGAAGCTAAAGACAAATTATTAGCAGAACAAATATTATCTGGGAAGGCGAAAGTATGAAAATAATATTAGATGTTGATGGGGATTTAAATCAGATGATTGATTATATCAATGCAATAAATATTGATAATGATTTAATCAATAGTATAACTTTTGAGAAATGATAATGATGCGAATTGTTGGTAGAATAATTAGAGATTTACGAAGAGAAGAAATCACTAAATTGTATGCTAATAAAAATAGATATATCCCACAAAATATCTATACCAAATTAAAAAATAAAAAGAAATGTGATAAATGTGGAAAAGGATTATGTGGATTACCAGAGATTCATCATATAATCTCCGTTGAAGATGGTGGTGAAAGTATTGAATCAAATTTAATGGCTGTACACGAAAATGTCACGAAATACTTGATAGACAATATCAAGAAGCTAAAAGAACAAATAACATTCAAGCATACTTGAAAAATTTAAAAATGAGGAAAGAAAATGGGAGTACAAAAGAAAGAACCGTTTAAACAAAGAATAACCGCCGAAGCATATTACAATGAGTTATTTTCACTCGAAACTAGAAAGAAAGAACTTGTTAATGAATTAGCAGCAACCAATAAAAGACTTGAAGAATTAAACAGAATGGAAATTTGCAACGATGCCAAAACAATTGCAATTTCCAGGAGTAAACAATGATTAATGACGAAGATGAAGGAAAGAAAATGTATGATTGTCGAGTTTGGATTGGTAAAGATTTCGCCGTAGCAATATCAAATATGTTTAGTAGATGTCCTAAAATTTCTAATCTATTACAATATATGAAAGATAAAAATTTCAAATATATAGATACAATACAAGGTTCAATATACTTCGAGAAGGTAAAAAATGAAAAAGAATGATTTGAGAAAAAGATTAGACGAAGAATATCAAGAAAGAATAAACTTTTTTACAATAATGACATTTGTTGCTTTTGGATTTTGTCTTGTGTTTTTAGTCCTATTTTCTGGAGAACACGCTAGAAACGTTGATAATCAAAGAGCTTACGAGCAACAAAAAGAACTAAATGACTTAGATTTTAAATATCAAAAAGATTTGAAACTTGAATTAACATATTGTAAAGAAAATACTTTAAAAATTGTGACAGATACAAGAAATCAAATTATAGAATGTAGGAAAGATAATTTGAATCGATGTTTAAGAAATGTTTCAATCAATGTATCTGTTTATGATAAATGGAATACTACACAAACATCACATTTAATATCAATATATCGTGAAAATAATACTACTTTATTACCAATATCTATGACAAAATGACATCCTTAAAATATCAACTCTTAAAAGAAGCTGCTAAAGGTCGCGAAACCTTTAGTTCTTCAAAATTTTCATTATTGTTAGATGAATGTGTTAAAATATATGGAGTGAAACAATGAATAAGACTGCAAAATTTGTAAAACCAACGAGGCAATGGGTGACAAGGCACATAAATTTGATGTAATGGCAATTAAATCTATAATTGAAGATGTAGAAGTAAGTAAATGGTTAAAAGAAATGGATAAACTAGCTTTAATTCCTAAAAAGAGATAAAATGAACTCATTAATAATTGAAAACCAGTCAATACCAAGAACTATATTTGGAGTAATGCACACTAAAAAAGATGAGAATAAAATAACTTTCAATATATGTAGAATATTTCCAACAGAAGCACAAGCTCTTGCAGAATATAATGGATTAATGCAATATCCAACATTATATCTCAATGTAAAAAAATTAAAATGGTCTATGAACACAAGTGACTGGGATAATGATATGATAGAAAAATGTAATTGTGTAATTTATCCATATCCACATTAAAAATCGGATGTATGTGTAAAATAATGAGGTAATAAATATGAAAACGTACTTAGAATTAACAAACGAATTAGCTGAATTGGATAGAAAATATCCTAAATATTCTGAAAGAAAAGATATAGAAAAAACAAAACTTATTGTTTCTTACAACAAAGAACGTAAAGGTGTAAAATCCAATGAATTGCATAATCTGTAAAAATGGAACAGAAGTAATTGACAAACGTACATCAGAAGATAATATTACGCGCCGTCGAAGACAATGCTTAAAATGTGGTGTAAGATTTTCCACCAAAGAAACATTGATTGAAAAAAAAGAAAAAATAAATGTTAATGAAATGTCAATGTTGAAAAAGATTGATAAACATTGTGAAAATAAAATTAAAGAGAAAAAAGTAATAATTGAAAAAATTCCTTTAACTCCCGAGAAAGAAAATTTGATAAAATTATTTCGAGGTAAGAAATGAAAAATAATCCAATAGCAACATTATGTATAATGATATTATTTGTTATACGAATAATAATAACTACTTGTATTAATTTTATTAGATATATTTTTGGAATTTTAATGTTTTGTACTTTTCTAAGTATAATTTATATTTTTAGTTATTATGATTCACAAGAATCATATCATATAAGTATAGGAATTTATGAAGAAATGTGTCAAAAACATACTGAAAATATTATGATATATAGTTGGAAACAATCAATAAAGTGGTTAGATAAATCAATTGGTTCGAATGAATAAGATGAAAACTCTCGAAGAGGCTAAAGCTCTGGGTAATCAATTTGCCGAAGAACTACAAAAAGAATTCGAAGTCGAATTAATTTGGTGGTTCGTTGGTTCAATCAAAAATGATAAATATAATCCAGGAACAAGTGACATCGATATGGTTATCATACCTAAGAAAGAAGGTATGTTTGGAGTAGATGCAATCAAAAGAATCCTTGAAAAGATGGAAGAATATAAGAAATATGGCACGGTTTTTAAGAAAGGTCGAGATATATCATTAATCGATTGTTTAATATTTTTCGATTTAAAATCCGTTGATTTTTTAAGAAATCATTATAATAGTGTGGGGAAAGAAAATGAATGAATTGGAAGAAGTGAAGCAATTTTGTTTAGACAATATCATATTGAGTGGGTGTAGACCTGCAACAATTGATGGAACTTTAATGTATTTGAAGAACTTTGCTTCAAAAACACATATGAGTCAAGAAAAAATTTGTGAAAAATTTGGAGTTTCCACAGTTGCATTAAGAAATAATGTAAAAAAGATAAGACTATCAAAAGAATATCCAAAAATAAAAGAAATGTTGAAGAATCCTTTTATAGATAGTGTGAGGAATCGTTTATGAAACGAGCAAGATTTAAAAAGAAATGTGAAAATCCAAAATGTGGAAAATATTTTTTACCAAAAAATAGTATGAGAAAATTTTGTTATAAATGTAAAAAGTGATTGTTATGAGACGTGGGAGAAATTCAGAAGTAAGTGTAATGTTATTAAAAAAATGGGCAGAAGATGTTAAAAGACGGCGCGAAATAAGCCGTCAAAAGTCAAGTAAGCGCAAAAAGATTCAAAGAAAACGCCTTTTGAAAAAACGTGAAAAGAAAAGCGCACATATTCAATGGATTGTAGATACAGACTAAAACCGAAATTTATATAAAGATTAGATGATTTTGAAATGTTGTGAGGAGACTTTATGGTGGATAAAATAAAAAAATTAAAGGTTGTAGAGATAAGTATTTTAGATGGCGATAAAAAGACATTAAACGTTAGCAGACCTATACCAATTCTAAAAGGAAAAGCAGCTAAAAGATTCTATAAAATTATAAATCAAGGCAAAATTAGTGAGAAACAAAATAAATTCTTAAAAGATTGTGTTAAATTGTCTAAAAAGACTAAGAGGACTAAGAAATGAGTAAATCTATAAATTTAAATGAAAAAATTAAACCACAATTATACGTAAATCAATTAGCTACTGTTAAAGACTCCAAAGTATATGTTGTGAGTTATGATGAAATTATGGACGAAAAAGGCAATTCTACTGGAGATAAAGAAGCAAATTATGTTGAAATTCCTTCTGGAAAATATCTATATTCAACAAAAATGGATGGTGTTAGAACAGTAATAACAGACCATTCTATAGAAAGTCGTTCTAAAACAACTTTTCCAAATGATAATCTCACCAAAGAATTTAAACATTTGAAAGAATATTGTAAAGAAAATAATGTTATATTAGATGGTGAATTTTACTCCCACGAAGTGAATTTTTCTGATATAATAACAATATGTATGACAAAAGGAAACAAAATTGAAATACCAAGCAGCTTAAAGTTTCATTGTTTCGACTGCATACCTATAAATGACCTAGAAATGCCATTTAACGAAAGAATTAAATTAATTCCTACAAATCTACCTAAACTGGAAATTGTAGAACAAAAAGAGGTTTTAATACCACAAGAATCTGATATTTTAAGCCAAGAATTTAGAAAAATGCTAGATTTGAGTTTTGAAGGACTTATAATTCGTGGTGCAACAAGTAAATATAAATTTGGAAGAACCACACCAACCTGTGGAACAGGCTACAAATTTAAAGAATATGTCACATACGATGCAAAAATATTAGATGTAATTCAAGCAACTGTCGTTAAAGATGGTGTTGAAACAACTACAAATCAACTTGGAAAGAGTGTTACAAGTAAAAAGAAAGATGACCGAGAAACAATTGAACAAGCAAGTGGTTTTTACTGTGAATTAGATGGAAAAAAATTTACAGTAACTTTAGGATTGAGTGATGAATTTTCAACAAAAATATGGCAAGAAAAAGAAAAATATATTGGAGAATACTGTGAATTTAAAGCAATGGAAACAACTAAAGACTTACCACGTAATCCAGGATATTTAAGAATGAGATGGAAAAATCAAGACGAATAAAATGTTAAGAAAAGGCCAAAAATTAGTAAATTACTTTTTAGAAAATGGTTGGAAGAACGAAGATATACATAAAGCCATATTCTATATTGATGACGAAGGTTTTGATAAAATATTAAATGGGGATAAATAAAATGAATAAAAAGGGAATAGAATTATCAATTAATGTTATAATAATTGCTGCATTAGGATTATTAATTGTAGCAATTCTTGCTGTATTGATAATAAATGGTAATAATGAAAATAAATTAAGAAATAATAATCAAACAACAATAAATTTATCTTCTGAAAATACCGAAACAACTATAAAATTTACATCAGAGAATCCAGATGTTCTACAAGAAAATGATACCAATTGCTGCAATCCTTGGAATGAAAATTCTAGTTGTGAAGAAAATACATCAATATGTAGTGGTATTATTGTTGATGAACCAAAATGGGAATGGAGTATAATAAAACCAAATATATCTATTGGAAATAGTTTCACGTTCTCTAGTAATGGTAGTAAGTATCATTTAATTGTAACTAGCACTGAAAATTATACTAATTACACCATTACTATTGATAATAATTATTTTAAAACAGTACCTTGTAATTATTCTACAGAAAATATGGATAATGAAAATTACACGTGTTATATGGAGAGATAAAAATGAGTGAAACAATAGAAAAGAAAAAAGTCAATTATTTAAATTCTTGGAGATTTTGGTTTATGCAGTAATAATGATAATTTTAGTTATGATTGGATATTTTATAAATTATGATAAAATTAGTATTGTAAAATCATTAATAGTAACACTTAGTTTACTTATTGCTTTATCTTTAGGAGTCCTATTAGAAAAGTGGTCTATTAAATATAAATGGTAATAAAATGAAAGAACGATGGCTACCAATCAAAGGATATGAAGGTTCTTATGAAATATCTGAATTTAATATTTCCATTAGTTCAGTTTGTAAAATAAAATCAAAAAGTATATGGAAACACATCACGAAGGTTTTGAAATGAGTATCGCAGGAAAAATATTTTCATTTATTATGGTAGGATTTATCATAATACTATTAATTGGTATAATATTTTCTTCTTGTGAATTAGAAGACGATACTTGTTATTATCATCAATACGTTTATAGTAAAGGTGGCGGCTACTCTTACGATAAAGTTGTAAAATGTTCCGACCCAAACGTTACAGGCCATAAGAAAATGTGTATTTCTACACATTATTTCTGGAGTGATTGGTTTAGATGAAAAATACAATAAATTATATTTGGATAATATTTATTTTTATGATGTTTTCTATTGTATTAATTAGTGGATGTGCTAAATCACCTTGTATGGATGTAAGTCATTTGTTATCAGAAGGATATGAAAATAATGGAATAGACTCAAATGGCTGTCAATTAATTAAAAAGACTATAACAACAAATTCCTCCGAATTATATTATAATTTATCAGATATTGTTATGACTAAAGGTGTTTTAAATTCAACATTAATAACTTATTCAAAATTAAATATTTCAAATTTGATGTATGAAGGCCAACACGTTCAATGGGTTTATCAAAATAGAATAAATGTTGTTGAAGGAATTGAAAAAATAATTCCTTGTATTATATTAGAAAATAATACAAGATTATGTCAAGAGGATTTACCGTGAATAAAGAACTAAAATTAAAGCCAAACGAATTAGCATTATTAAATGAAAATTATAGCACTTACGAGACAGTACCAGGTTTCATACTCAAAAAACCAAAAGATAAAGTAATCTTCATTAAAAAAGAATTAATCAAGAAATGGTTCGAAGCTAATCAAGGGAGAAAAAGAGCTTTACCTTTAAATCAAATTGCAGGAAATCTCGGTTTTGAAAAATATGGAAATTCAGTTGAATTTAGATTCCTTGTTGCTTCATTAGTTGTTGATGATTTATACCCTGTAATTAGTTGCTCTGAAGGTTATTATAAAGCAAGTTGTCTAAGTGACATAACAAATAACATTCACACCGAAGAATGTAGAGTTAAAGGAATTCAGAGAAGAATTGATGCCCTGGAGAAAATTAGAGCTTGGGCAGGTAAAATTGGGATGAAATAATGAAAAATAAATACAATTATGCAATACTACAAGGAGATTTATCAACTATAAAATTATCAAATAAATATGATAATAGACCTTCAACTGATTTAGTTTTTGAAAATTATAAATTGACAAAAACCAAAATCTCTGGAAAAATATTTGATTATAAATTTGCAATGCACTCTGAAGATATAGAATTATCTAAAGTAGATGAAAAAGAAATAATTAATAAAAAATTCTTAATTTGGAAATGGAAAACTTATAGAAAGGGATGGCTACTATTAAAAGAAAGAAAGCTAATGAAAATTGAAAATCCAAAAGGGTTCATTTTGATTGAAGGTGATTTATGAAAATTGTAAAAAATACTTGTAAAAATTGTGGGTATTCAGAAACCTTTACAAAAAAAGAACTTGCAATCAAATATTTTTTAGGATTAGTTAAAGAAATATTCTTTGTTCTAGGTATATTATTTATTGTTTTAATCATACTTATAGGTCCTTCTATCTTTTTAGATAATTTTGGTTCGGCAATAATGATGAAAAGTATGGAAAATAATGTTGGAAAAAATGAATTAAGAACCCTTGCAATCAATTGGACCGAAGGAACTTGTTCAGATAAAACTTTATGTTATGCTGAAAAGATATTCAATCATACGAAAAATATTCCCTATGTACCTGCTAGTAAATTTGAATTAGTATCTTCAAATTTATCAGAGAGTTTTAAGGGAAATGATTGTAAGAATACGGCGATTTTATATACGGCGTTAATGCGTAGCGTAGGGCAAGATACACAAGTCATATGTTCTGTAAAATATGCACATTGTGTAAGTAAAGTTAATATTGATTCAACTAATTATTTAATAATCGATTTAACAGGGCCTAAAGCATATTTAATGAATAATACTCAACAACCTTGGACATATTTTAACGAAGGTGTTGAAATCTGGAATTAGTGGTAAGGTGGTAAATATGGAAAAAAATAAAAAATTAAAAAAGATTAATTGTTGGGCAGTTGCATCGTGCGTATTACTCGTAAGTTCAGTAATATTCTTGATAATGTTTATACAAAAAAATAATGAATTAAATGAATTTAAACTAGCACAAGTTCATTTTGATATGGATAGTTATATAGCAAATCAATTTGTTAATGGAAAAATAACATACGATTTATATGCTAGATATGAACACGATAAATATTACAATGGTTCTGTTGCTCTATTTGGAATTGCCGCAGTTGTAGCTGCTTTAGGAATATTAATTCACGGAATATCTTTAGTTAATATAGATAATTCTCATCACAACAAAAAAGAAAATGAGGATTTTCTAAAATGAATAGAAAAGGGTATGGTGAAATACAATTCTTTATCGCTGCAATAGTAGTAATTCCTTTTATTATATTTATGTTTACAATTACTGGAATTACAAAAATAACCATTGAACAACCTTATCATACAGAATATACAAAGTGTGTGCAAGAAAAACAAAATATAAATGATAAATTAATCTATTGTCAAGATGTAAAAGGTATAAATAACAATAATCCTTTTAGTCCTTTATTCTATATTTTGACAATTCTATTATTTATGGGTGGAATAGCATTATTTGTATTCGGTGCTATTAAGAAAAATAAATTAGATGCACTAGAAATAGAAATTGGAAAAAGAAGTTATGAAATAACTAAAAGAGAAGAAGAAGTAATTAAAAAGAAGTAAAAGTAAATAAAACAATGAATGAAGTCGCGAATGAAATTAGTGTATTAAATCGACTTAAAGAGAAAAAAAATGGTAAGAAAAAAAACAAATAAACAAGTTAGTCTTGAGGATGACGAAATGAAAACAAACGAAAGTAAAAAAGCACAAGGTATGTGGATATTATTTGGAGCAATAGTTTTTATCGGATTTATCGTAATGATGTTAGGATTCGATACCGTAGAACCTAGCCATATGGGTGTCAAGGTAAATTTTGGTAATATACAAGGTTCTATGATGCCAGGAACTCAATGGACAGGTGTCTTTACCCACGTAGAACAATACGATATGAGAATTAGAAAAGATGTAATTGAACTAAAATGCTTTAAAGATGAAACAACTAAAATATTAGATTGTTCAAATGCAGCAGCAACCAAACAAGGACAAGCAGTTTATACGACTATAAATGTAAATTATAGAATTAAAAACAACGATGTTGTAACAGAATTATATAAAAATGTTGGAACTGATACAGAAATAGATGATAAATTAAACATAAAAGCAATCATAATGGAAGGTTTCAAACAAACAACTGTAAAATATGATTGGATTGGTATATTAGAAAATAGAGAACAAGTAAAACTTGAAGCAATAGCAAATATAAAAACTAATTTCCCAAAAGATTATCTTGAAATTCAAGATGTAGTAATCACTAACATCGGATTTAGCCCAGAATTCCAATCTGAATTAGAAGCTAAACAAATTGCTGAACAAACAGGACTTAAAGAAAAGAATAATCTTGAAGTTGTAAAAAATCAACAAGCACAAGAGATTGAAAAATACAAAGCAGAAGCAGAAAAAATGAGATTACAGAAGAGTGAAATTACTGCTTTACTTGTACAACAACAATGGATTGCTAAATGGGACGGTCATACACCTATGTATATGATAACATCACAAGACCAAGCAAATTACTTGTTGCAATTACCTGGTGTACAAACTACAACTAAGTAAATTTTTTTTTATTTTATTTTTAATTTTTTAAAATTGGAGGGATTAATATGCCAAATGGAAGAATAATATTAGCATTTATATTATGTGCGTGTGCTTTAGCACTAATTTTAGTTTATGTTGTACCATTCATTAGAAGATTTCTAACAGATTGGAAGAAAACATACAATAAAGAAGATGAATTGTTAAATCCAAAAGAAAAGGAAGAAAAGAAACCTAAGAAGAAAAAATGAATGAATTTATAATATTATTAATAGCCATCATTTTGGCGATTGCTTTTAAAATAAGTAGAAAAAAATATAAAGCAAGACCAAAAGATGTATATTAATGAAGCGAAAACTACAAATCTATCTAAGTAAGCTAACCAAAACAATTTCAGAATTTATTGGAAGAAACTTAATACTTTTGGTAATTACTTTGAGTAGTTTATATTTAATTAATGTGGTAAAAAATGGCAAAAGAAAATAACTGGAGAAATAAATAGAGAATACGTAATATCTACACAAGAATTAGAAAAGAAATTAAAATTAACAGGTAATATCACAACAATCACAAATGAAGGTATGAAAGAAGGACTGTATTTAATAAAAACAATTGAAAATAAAGACTAAGTTGATTTAAATGGGTGAAGATGATACACAAGTAATAACGTTAGTTTGTTATAGTTGTAAACGTACACTTTCACAATTATATATGAATCCTTTAGATGATTTATGCTGCTTATCTATACGATGTTGTAGATGTCAAATGAAAAATGTTGATTGGAAACAATCTGTAAAAACTGCTGATAAAGAAAGAGCAGAAATGTGGTCTAAAATTGTTTCAATGAATAGTAGGAAAAATAACAATGAATAAAATAAACTATCATTCTATTCAACATTGTATCGACCAAAGATTTGAAGATTTATCAAGTTATACCAATACTTCTTTAAATGAAATATTCGAATATTATGACAAACAATTAAATTTTTCTGAAACCATATTATTAGACTATTATAGACATAAATCTAAAATTATGGTAAATGCTTATGTAAATACAATTAAAAAATACTACAAACCGATTTAATTCTTTTTTTGAAGTATTTGAATAGACTTTGCTAAAGATAATCTAGTGTTATCTATCTTGTTCCCACATTCTTCAAGCTTCCTAGCTGCTTCTCCTGTTGCAGTCTTAATATCTGATGTCTCTTCATATTCCTTAACCAAAGCCCAAATTTTATCACTTATCGCATCCATTTCTTGCTCAATTTTCTTGATTTCTTCTTCTAAAACCATTCTTTTCACTCTCCGCTTCTGTTCAAATATATAGTTAAAAAACTCTTTCATAGTGAGATGTTCCCATATTTTACCTGGCAATTGGGTGTGAGGAGGACGAATAGTGGGTTCATCCCTTAGATGGATTTTACCCAATTACCATCTGGTTTATGGGAACACCGTGAACGACAAAGTACCTTTCTCTACCTGACCTGACAAGTATCTAACTTCATAATCGACATAGTATGTACCTCTTTCTACCGATTCTGGTACATTAAAATGAACTTTTTCCTCAATATATTCTCCTTTATAGGTTGTAAACATCTTATAAGTCTGTCCATTTGAAAATTTTACCCATTCAAGTGTTGAAGGAGTAAGTACATTTCTTTTCAAATTAATATAACCTGCATCATTTCTTTCTGGAGTTAATACAATCTTTTTATCAAAATTTCCACTCTTAAAAATTAAATTAGTTTGTGTTATAACTAAAAATACTGACAATAATACTCCAAAAATCATCATAACAACTATAAACCAAGGTATCTGCTTCATCTTTTTTTAACCCTCAAATATGTTATAAGTAATATAATCATTAAAATAAAAATAATTATTGCAATCATAGGCCATCTTGAATTTGGATTGGTTAAAACTTTACTCGTAGAGTTTACTATTCCATTTTGAACATTTATTTTTAAATTTAATATCTTAGAAGTATTTTGTGATTTTACTTCAATAATTCCTCTATAAATTCCAATATCTGCATCATTTGGAATCTTTACATAATAATAAAATACATAATTATTATCGACAATATATAATCCTTCAGCAGCTTTTTCTGATATGTATTTGTTTTCATCTAAAGATACCCATTCCATATTAGATTTTAATGTAGTTCCAGGTACATAATTTTCTATAATAAAAGAACCTTTAATTAAATCTCCCTGTTTTACATACAAATCATCTTCATAAGTATCGAGAGAATAGGCTAAAGCCGCGTATGTAGTGATGGCTAATAAGAAAACAACAATTATTATAGTCCAAACTAATCTACTTCTTCTCTTTCTTTTATAATCCAAATCATTATCTATCGTAGGAATAGCCACCAAATTAAAAAACACCCCACTATAATTACAATTATTGATAAAAAATATGTTAAATTAAAAACTTTTGATTCAACACTTCCATCTGCATTTGTTTTAACATCATATTCAAAAGACATAAAGCTTTTTTGATACCACTCATTTCTTTGAATTCTATTTGTAACTGTATCTGAAAATTCAGTTTGTCCTTCTTTGTATAAAACAATTGTAGGTTTTATTTCATTAGTTGATACTGAAATGTCGTCTATATAATAATCTCCATTTAACTTTAAATATTGTTTTTTACTATCTTTCGTTATCTTAAAAACTACATCTTGTGGAGCAGATGTTATTAATCCGATTGTATCATTTCCATAAAAAGTCACATCTAATTCTCCTCCTTTAACAATAAATACAAATTTTTGATTACTATTTAATAAAATTCCATCCGATACAATTTTAAAAGAATCTACTGATACGCCTTTAATGAAATGATAATTAATACTCTTATCAGAAAAGGTTGTATTTTCCGTAAAATCTAAAGCGTTTGTTAAAGGTAAAATTAACAACACCATTATTCCCACTAATAATGTAAATTTTTTCATTCTTATATCAAAACAGTTCAATCCTTTTTATTATTTTTGTTTTTTCCACTAAACATAATCGAAATCAATATTACTAATAAGACAATTAATATTACAAAAAATGTAATACCAGACAGTAATAAGTTGTTCCTAATAAATACTGGTAATCTTTGCTGCACTTTATCCCACCAAGTTAAATTAGTGACCTCAAATGTGTGATAAACTGTAATGGTTGGTTGAACTACAGTCTCATACTGCGCCTTAAATTGAAATTGACCTGCATCAGTACCTAAAGGAAGAGTAACAGACCTCTCTATCTGTGTCGTTCCTACTGGAATTTCTAAAAATTGCTCCTTAGTTACACCATATTTGTTCCCTGTTGAATCTTCAAGCCAATAAGTCAGAACTGTGTCCTGGTCTGGTACATCCCCTGTGTTTTTAATCAAGATGTCAGCGCGAATTGGTTCTGTTGAAGTCCAAGTATCATATAACGGTGTCACAATAACATCATAAAGCCCTGCCTTTGGCCCATTATCGTTCAAATGAACAACATTTAAGTCTCCAACATAATCTAATGGGAAACTTTGCCAAAAACCTCTACCATCAAGCATTTCGACCCTTACCCAAACATTGTAGTGTTGTTCTACCTTGAATTGTGGTGAAAGGCCATCTGAAGATAAGCTTAATTCGTGACTTCCAACTCCATTTATTGTAGTTTGAAACTCTTTAGTTAAATCTCCAGAATTTTTATTGTAGAAATAATAATTTAATCTAAAATTGTCTCCTTCCAATGGTAATCTTAATGTATCAATCCCAACCTTGAACATAGCAGTCTCTAATATGGAAGGAGTATTAATCGACAAATTATTGTAATAATAACTTGCATTTTGATTTTGGAAATAAGATACATCAGCTAAAGCAATAGAAATTAAGTCGCTTTGATTTTGTAACATTTGTTGAATTGATGATAATTGTGAAAGGTAAGAATATACTGTTCCATTTATAATTATAGATAAATTAGATAAAGAATCAATCTTACTATTAATAATCATAGTCATATTTTTAATCTCATAATTAGTAGAATTAATTGTAAAAATTATAGAATGTATATCCGTTAATGTTTGATTCATTTCTTCTACAGAATTTCCAAAATAATTCATTGAATTGTTCAAACTAAATAACATTCCTTCTACATTTGATAAATTAATATTTTGACTTACAGATAAATTCATTGTACCATTAGCTATGTTATTTATTGTGGCGTTCATTTGTAATAAAGTAGCATATATGTTATCAATCTTAGAATTAACGGAGTTTAAAGTTCCGTTGATTGTTAAAATTTGATTAGATACTCCATTTATAGTTCCATTAATACTTATGATATTTGCATCAACAGTAATTATTGCGTTTTGTATTTGATTTACAGTACCATTCATATAATTTAATGTATTTTGAGTAGAAGTAATTGTATTATTAATATAAATAAGTGATGTTGCTATTCCTTGAGTTGTATTGTGAACTAAATAAAGTGTATTATTCATATTAACAACATTACCATCTATTGTGTGTACAACATTATTTGTATCTAAAATAGTTGAATTCATATTCATTAAAGAAAGTGTAATTCCTGTAACATCTTGCTGCATCAGATATAACGAACCATTTACATTTACTAAAAGTGAGTGTATATCATTTACTTTTGTTTGAGTATTTATTATAGTTCCATTCATAGATACTAATGATGCTTCGATACCATCAACTTTACTTTGAATATATACAAGCGTTCCATTCATATTTATGAAAGTAGATTGAAGATTATCTAATTTAGTATTTGCTGCAACTAAACTTGAATTAATATCTAATAAAGATATTTTAATGCCTGTTACATCATTTTGTATTCCATAAACTGTTCCATTTACATCTAATATAGTAGTTGCTATATTATTTACTTTTGTTTGAACATTAATTAATGTAGAATTAATTCCAATTAAATAAGACATTATACTTCCATTTATTTCATCTAATTTATTTAAAACATTCTGATTTGACGTATTTATATTTGATATTGAATTTATTATGCTACCATTTATAGATATTATTGTATTTGAAAGACCATTAACACTTCCATTGATAGATATTACTCCAGAATTTACATTTAAAACTCCAGAATATATATTATTCGCCGTGTTATTTAACTCAAATAATCCAGATAATAATTGATTATTTACAGAAGATATGTTTTGAACATTTTGATAAATATTACTAACTATACCATTAATTTCTACTACGTTAGAATTAATGGTTGTAGTCGTACCATTTATATTGAGAACAACTTGCTCAATTCCATTAATATCTCCTTGAATAGAAACAACAGAAGCATTTATTTGATGAGCATAATTATATACTCCATATAAAGTTTGATTCATTTGTTGTAATAAATTGTAAATATCATAAACAGTCCCATTTAATATTACAAATTTATTATTTGTGTCATTAACAATATTTTCAATAGATAATAATTTTCCATCAATTGTGTTCAATGTCATATTTAATGAAGATAAATCTACTGTTGGATAATATGTCAAATTTCTTGTAGGATAATTCCAAACTGCAATGCTTACACTATTACTTATCAAAGAATAATTAGTAACATCATCATAGAATGTTAAATTTCTATTAGATTGATTCCATACATAAAATCCAATTAAACTATAATCTGTCATATCTTCTTGACTAGGATAATATGTCAAATTTCTATTTTCCGAATTCCAAACTGCATTTGATATATCTGTAGCATTTATTGTGTTAGATGTTAATGTTCGATTAAAATGATTCCAAACATTATCTGCTATCAAAGTATAATTAATACTAACATCATTTGGATAATATGTTAAATTTCTATTTGTATAACTCCAAACTAAGAAAGCAATATTACTCATATCTGCTCCTGTAAGACTTACGGTTCTATTTGAATAATTCCAAATATAAGTAGATAAAGAATCGTAATTAACTTTTTCTGGAATAAAAGATTCATTTAATATTGTAATTGCCGTTGCGCCATCTGCAAGATAATCTCCAAAATCACAAGTTTCTTTCGTGGAATAAGAACCCATTGTGGTAAAATTGTACACGTAGATACTTGTTCCATTTCCTGTCTTACTCATATTAGTCTTAGGCAGTATGACTCCACCTACTGCATCATAAATAATAATGGTAGCATTTGCCGCAGCTCTCAATTGAAAGTTTCTTATACAAGAAGTCGTTATAGTGGTGGGGTGGTTTGAATATCCTACAATCTCTTCAGCAAATGCTACATTGATACTTAAAATCATTAATATTGCCACTATCCAATACAAATTTTGTTTTTTCATATATCATATAAACATATTATTATTTTATAATAAATTAATTATCTTTACTTACATACATCTTACTAAATTCCATAATCACTCCTGTAGTTCCTGCCGTTCCTAATCTACCCATAAATAATCTCCAATTTCCTACAGAATTAATCGCAGGTAATCTTTTATCTGTTCCTGGAAGTGTTAATACACAAGGAGCAATTGAAGTATCATCTAATCTAACTGTATATAAACTTACATTTCCACCTTTCGGTGTAGCGAATATTGTTGTCTCATAAAAAGCAGTAGTAGTATTAACTGGATAATCAATTCCACAATCTAATAATTTTACAGGAGGACCTGAAGCATTAGATGAATAATATGAAAGATTTTTATTTATAGTAGAACTATTGGCCCATCCTGCAAATAGGTTATTTACATTCTGTGTTCCGTTAAAACAATTATTTGCTACAGTATAAGCCGTTACTGAACCTGTAAATCCAAAACATCCTACAGTAGTTGCATCTACTGGACCTGTTGGAGCATATCTCATTACTATTTTGAATCCTCCATTATCATAAGTTTTTGATGAATTTCCTATAAATAATCTTGTAACCGCAGGTTTTAGTTCATCTAATCCTGCCGCACTTGTTAAAGTTGTTCTAGGAATACTTGTTCTAAATGAATTGCCATCTACTGTTGATGAAGTAATAGTACCTATTGGAGTAACGGCAGTAAATCCTATTGCAATTGGAGCAGTAGATGTAGTTGCTGATTCTGGTGTAACATAATACCTAACATCATCATATGCAAGTCCTGCTTGAACTATTCTATCTACACCAGAAGGCCCCATATAAGTTAATACTGTTTCTGCTCCTCTACTTACTCCATAAACATCAATTCCAGATGATGGTGTTAAAGGAGTAGTATTAGTAACTCCTGTATTGAAATATCCATCTGGAGATATATCTGCATAAGTAGCACCTGCAATTGCACCATTTAAATTATATTGTATTGAAAAATTTGTTCCTCCTGCACTAGCCGAAACACTTGGAGTAACACATACACCAAACACACCAGAAGAATTTGAAGTGAGATTAGCAAGTAACTGACTATTAGAACAATTAAAAGACCCAACTCCTGCACGAGTATTAGCAATAGAAGATATAGTAGAATTTAAAGCAGTCTCATTAATCAAAATAGTATTGTTATTAGATAAATATAAATATTTATCACTATCTGTAGAATTTACAAAAATCCTACTAATAGACATAAATAAATTTGATAATTCAGAAGTCAAATTAAAACCTAAACCCTTAATATTAGCACTTGTATTGATAGTTTGTACTAAATTATTATCTTGTATTGCATCTGCTGTACTATTTAGATAATTTGATTTATCTAAAGACCAATTTCCTACGGCTGCAACTACTCCTGTATTATTCAAATAACCATTTGGATTTGAAATATTATAATATAATGTGTTAAATAATACTATCAATTGAGCACTTGTATTATAACTATTAAATTTATTATTAATTGACGTATCATTGTTAATTCTATCTTGAATCTCTTGTACAATTGATGAATTAATTGTTGTTACTCTATTATTTATAGAAGTGTCATTATTAATTCTTCCAGTAATTTCTGATTGTAAAGAAGAATTAATAGAAATATCACTATTTCTCAAAGAAGTATCATTATTAATTCTATCTTGAATCTCTTGTACAATTGATGAATTAATTGTTGTTACTCTATTATTAATCGTAGTATCATTATTAATTCTATCTTGAATCTCTTGTACAATTGATGAATTAATTGTTGTTACTCTATTATTTATAGAAGTGTCGTTATTGATTCTATCTTGAATCTCTTGTACAATTGATGAATTAATAGCATCCATTCTATTTTTATTAGCAGTATTATTTAAAATTCTTGCATTAATTTCAGACTGTAAAGAATTGTTAATAGAAGTAATTTCAATTCCATATACATCATCATAAATCTTTTGATAAAGTGCTGCGCTTAAATGATAACAATCACTTCCAGAACATCCTTGTAATCCTGCTAAAACATTATGATTTGTTATTGCCGTGGATGAAGTATATTTTACATTTGTGGAAACAACTTTCACAGTAATATCAGATTGATTTCCTTTTTTATAAATAATTCTTCCAACAAAAATAGCATTATCTTTAATAACAGAAGGTACTGGAGCTAATTGTGTTTCTGCGTCTGCTAAAGCAAAAGAAGAATATTGATTATTCATAGGAATAGTATATAACATATCTAAATCTTCTACGGCTTTCCAAACATCCATAATTCCATAATATGAATCATTTAATGAAACTAAATTTGTTCCATTACTATATATTGTATTATTCAATAATGGTGGTTGTGATAATATATTACTCCAATTATTATTACCAATAGGATATAATAAAACTCCAAGAGTTGTTTGAGAAGTCAATGGAAGAGTATATTTTGTATAACCAGCCCAAGCATTAAATGCACCTGTTGAAACATTCAATCCATTTACAAATAAGTTTAAAGTAGATGTAGTAGAAATTGCATATCTATCTGTATCTATATTTTTCGTATAAGCTCTTTCTGGCATTGCCGTACCAAAATTTGTATTGGATTGAATGTGTACGTACTCACCATAAGGAGCTATATTTACTCTTAACATCGTAGCTAATAATAAAAATCTCTTATTATCAATCATACTTTTATCTGTTAATATTGTATAAAATGGTGCTCCATCATCACAATCTACTACAACATAATTTAAAGTATTCAAAGATGGATTAGAAATAAGAGCAGTAATTTCTGAACCTGTTCTTCCTCCTGTAACTGGTAAATTTCTTAATATGTTTGCATAATCATTTCCATCATAACAATTAACAGTTGAATCTGATATATTTACAGAACCATCTCCATTATTTGTAATATTTGGAACTAAAACAAAACCTGCATATTTTGGAACAGTCAATGCACCTGCTTCTAAAACTCCATTAACAATTAATTTACCATTTGTGTCCATACAAACTGGGTCTGTATATTCACTCGAAGAAAAACAAGACATAGTATCATTAACATTATCTGGAACATACCAAGACCAACGATAATGTCCATTACTACTAATTGAATATCCTCTTTCTTCCGTAGGTAAACCATTAACATCAGAATAAGGAGCAGGTTTATATCTCCAAGAATTTGAATTTATAGTTTGATTTCCTCTAATTTGAAAAGTAGTGCTATTCATACGTATAACTACATAATAACTATCATTCCCAACGAATAAAGAAGTTGCTGATGCTAAAGAATTTCCTAATGTTTCATTACAATTTATAATAGTAACTAATAATCCATCGATAATTTCTGAATTAGATGAATTAATATCTCCTCTACCATCAAAATATATACTATTAACAGAAAATGATGCTTCGTGAGATTCATTACCTAAAGGAGCATTAATTGCTGCAACACCATTAGTTTTATCTACATATAACATACCATTCCATAAAGAAAGATATGTTTCATTACTTTCATTTATAACAACAAATGGCGAATTATAAGATAAATTATCAATTCTTGATTGTAATAAATTATCACTATTATATCTAACAAAAATTTCATCATTTATTGATTGATTTAATGAATTTGAATTATTGTTTATTAATCCAATTATTCGTGAATCATTACCTTTTCTTGAATTAATTTCATCTGTCAATGATTGATTTAAAGCATAAATTGAATCGTCATCAGATAAATTATTTATCAATCCAATTATATGAGAATCATTATTCTGTCTTGCTAATATTTCATCATTTATAGATAGATTCAATGAATTTGAATTATTATTTATTAATCCAATTATAATAGAATCATTATTTTTTCTTGAATTTTCTTCATCTATTAATGATTGATTTAGATTATTTATTATACCAACTATTGAAGAATCGTTATTCTTTCTAGCATTTATTTCATCTATTAATGATTGATTTACGTTGTTTACAAAACCAACTATTAAAGAATTATTATTTTGTCTTCCAATAATTTCTTCATTTAAAGATTGATTTAAATTACTAATTAAATTTGAAATATTTTGTAATAATAAATCAGTATGATTTGAAGTATAATAATTTGCCAAATCTATAATATTTACTTTTCCGTCTAATAAATTTTGTAAATCCGTTCCATTCAATACTATTTTAGTAGAATTAATCAATTGTGATTTAACACCTTCTAATACGATAGTTGAATTTCCAATATCTAAACCTTTTGCTTTCAACGTACCTAAAACTTCCATATTTCCATCATCACTTAGACAAAATAAATCGCCAGTAGGATATTTTCTATTTTGGAAACATAACTTTGTATTGTTAGAATCATCTGGAATATACATCGCCCACTGCCAATTTCCTTTATCATCTGAAATAGAATAACCTCTCTCTGTATTTGAAGGTCCAAATACATCGGAATAAGGTGCTATCTTTATGTTAAAAGATTCATTTGTAAATGATACATTTCCTCTAAGATATAATTCATTCTCTGAAACTATTTCATTTACAAAATAATAAGTTCCATTTATTATAACATTTGAAGAAGCATCTATATTATTTGAAAAATTAATATCATTCAAAACCAAAGTTTGGTCGTTAATTTCATCATAACTAATTGTAGATAATAATCCATAACCTGTTACTAATTTACTTGTAACCTGCCAATTAGCTTTGTGTGATTCTTCTACAGGCATATTAATTCCTGCAACACCATTAGTATCGTCTAAATAAAATACTCTATCTGGAAAAAAATTCATATATGCTTCATCTGTTAATTCATAATAAATTGGACTTTTAAGTAAAGTACCATTAGCCGAATAAGGAACATAACCATCAGAAAGAGAATTATTTTTTAACATTCCATAAATTGAATTATCTATTTCTGTTTTATCATAATAATTAACTTTTTCAGCATACCAATAAGGGTCTACTTCTGCCGTTCTCGACCTAATAAACATAGAACCATCATCTCCTTGTATTATAACTTGTCCTACACTCATAGGATATGTAGCTCCACCTATTGGTTTAACATCTGTTAAATCTCCAGTAGCTCCACCACTTACAGTATAAAGAGTTGTTCCTGGAATCCATAAGCTAGTATTCACATTATGTACTATTCCTAATATCGTAATCATTCCAGTTTGTCCTGGTAAAATAGATTGTGTAGATACACCTAATACTATTCCAGTATATATACTAGCAGAATCAGCATAAGCTACTGTAGGATAGCCATTATATTGTCCATTTTGTGTTACAGTATGACCGTTCTCAATTGTATAAGAATTATCATTATATACCAATAAATATTGTTCTTGTCCAATTTGTAATGTCCAATCTTCTCCTCGCAATGCGAGAGTTTTGTCTGCTGCATCCCAATATAAAGTACCTTCCGAAGTGTTTATAGTAGGATTTTTATTAAAATCTATTTTTGATACATTATTCAATCTATCATTTATTGAAGTATTTAAATCATCAATTGCACTCCAAATACTCATATTTTGATTGGTATAATCTGTTATTTTCCATAAATTAAAAATTGGTTCACCACTTCCTATAGTATAATCATTAAGATATACCGAGGCCGCAGAAACAAACCCAAATGACACTAGAAGAACTGTTAAAACTATGAAAATCGACTTAAATTTCATATAAATCCCCACTATTTCTTTCTATTGAAAAATAAAACTAATCCAATAATCACTGATATTGCGATTAATAACATCCAGACTTTAAATGGTTTTCCATTAACTGCTGTACTTTCACTAACTGCTGCTCCAGTTATCGAATTTTGTGTGAAAGGTATCTGGAATAATTCAAAATTTAAAAATGATAATAATTGACTTTGAGTTCCTTCTACAACATTAATATTTACAATATATTGTTCTGTTTGGTCTTTTCCATTTACTTCTATGATTCCTTTATATTGTCCTAATGTAGCATCGCTTGGAACTGTTATATAATATCTTATATATTTACTTCCTGCACTCAAACTACCTTTACTTTCAACATCGAAAGTAACTGCTTTTAATCCACCTTCAAATGTCATCCAATCATAAGATTGATGATTATTTCCATCTACTAAAATAGCTGATGTAAAACTTACATCTTGACTTAATTCATTTGAAACTTCAAATTCTATTATTTTTGTTTGTCCTAGAGATAAATCATAAGTTTGTTTTGATGGTTTTAATTTAAATACTGTTACATTGCCTTCTCCACCACTTCCACCTGCTACTGGACCTCCAGTTTCTATTGTCGTTTCTCTATCTTTAGCATATACTGTTCCATTGAATTTTACAACTTTATTATTTCCATTACCATCTTTACAAGAAAATTCAACATCTGTATATTCTCCGACAGTTGAAAATATTAAATATCTGGAGAAAGAAATACCATTAGAATAGAACAATGGATATTCTCCCTCCAGAAGATTGGGGTTAATGAATGAAATTTTTGGATAACCATTTGCAACACCAATATTATCCGAACAATCTGCTGAAATAAATACTGCGGTATCTGTATAAACAGATTTTGGTAAAACAATATTACTTATTGCAGGAGCTTCGAAATCACCTATTGTGAAAATACTTGTATTTTGAACAACATTATGATAATTTGTTGATGAATTAATTTGACATACTAAACTATCTGGAGAAATTATTCCAATTGCAGAAATAGATGAAGTCGTTTGATTCATATTTATACCATTCTTAAACCAAGTGTAAGAAACATTTGTTTGATTATCTACATCTAAATCAAAGAAATCATAACTACATAGATAATAAGTATTATTTATTGATATGAAAGCATTTGAAATTACTTGTGGTGTGTTTAATATTGTTAAATTTTGTGAAAATGTTTCATTGCTGCTTCCTATTCCATCATTTGCTATACAACTAAATCTTACTGTATCATTTGCATTAATATTGCTTGATGGTAAATTATCAATTAAATTTAACTCATTGATTGATTTTAAAGTTGAAACACCATTATCTACTAATACTCCATTCACATACCATCTATATGTGTAAAATAATGACATACTTTCAATATCTGTTCCATTACAATATCCTTGTAATACACTATCAGTATAAGCTAATGATGGTGAAATTGTAACATTACTTATTGTTGGTTTATTATTATCAGAATATTGAGTTCTTGATATAAATTGAATAGGTGTACTATAAAATCCATTCTTTATTGGTTGCAAAGTAATATTGTAATCTGTATCTGGAGTAAGTCCTTCAATTGTATATCTACTTAAAGTTGTATTCGTCAAATAAGTTCCATTTAAATAAATGACTACAGTATCAGCATTTGTTATCCAAGTAATAGCAATTTTTTGTATAGTTGTAGATTCTGAATGAGAGAAAGATACTGATGGAATTGACAATGACTTAGTATTATTAACACTACCATCTATGTTTGTTCCTTGACAATAAAACATTAAGTCGTCACCAGGAGTTAAATTTAATGTGTAATTAAACATTTGCTCAATACCTGACATTGCATTAATACTTTGTGTATTTTGTAATGTTAAATTTTTATAAAACATTGCTGTATAATTTACAATTTCACCTTGAACATCATTAACTAAACATCTTCCTATAATTGTATTTGAAATTCCATTTATCTTAATTGATGTTAATTCTGGTGCATTGTTTGTATCTAATATAATTATCGATGATGAATTCATTCTTGAACTATAATTTACTCCATCAAATGCCCTGCAAGATACTGTCCAATTTTCTCCTGCGCTAGTCATAGTTGTTGGTATGCTATCAAGAGTAGATACTTCTGAACCATTTTTATACCAAACTTTATCAAATGTAATATGTTGATTAGCATCTGGGTCGATTGCAACACATTCACTAATCAAAGATTCATTTTCTTTGTTGGTTAAAATACTTGAACTTGACATTAATGGAATAGTATTTGATATTGTAATTGCATTACTCGATGTCCATCCAGAATAATCTGTTCCATCATAAGCTCTTGCTCTAACATAAAACGTATCTTGTGAACTTGTATCTGCTGCTAAAATAGTACCTAATGGAATTACTAATTCTACATTATTAGTCAAATTGTAATAAGGAGTTAATTGAGAAGTTTGATATTCTCCATTCTTAACTATTCTCCATTCAACTCTAACAATTGATGTATTATCTTTATCTTTTATTTTAGCGGATAAATTGAAATTTTCATAAGTATCTCCACTGATAGGAGAAATAGCTGCATATTTAATTTCTGGTGGATTAAAACTTACTCCTAAAGTATTATTCAAAAATCCATAAACTAAAACTCCAGTCGAATTTGTATAATTTCCTACATCTACAGAATCATTTGGTTGGCAACTAAACTTTAATAATTCACCTTCTATAGTTTGTGAAGAAGATAAAATATCTACTAATACTTCATTTCCTTGTGAAAATCCATTATAATCTGAATAAATTTTACTTCCAGACTTTATAGGAACATCATTTGAATACCAAACATAATTATAACTCAAAGAATCTCCATCTACATCTATTCCAGTACAATAACCATAAACATTATCATTTTTATTTAATATTGAATCTGGAATTATTCTAGTATTTTGAACATATGGTGCATTGTTTATATCACGAACAGTTATTATAGTAGAATTTAATTTTGTAGACAATTCACCATCAAATGCTGATACTTGAACCGACATATCTCTTCCAACAGTTGTATTATACGTGAAATTTACTGAAGTTGAACCAAATTTATTTTCAACAATAACTCCATTATCATATAATGTGTAATTGTATGTAATATTATCTCTATTTACATCAGTAGCTAATGCTGTAGCATATAACATCGAATAATTAAACATAATTCTAGGATATAATCTTACGTAAGTTATTACAGGTGCTATATTATTTTTTAAAACAATAGTAGGCGTAGAATCCGTCCAAGAACTATAATTCGTTCCATCATAAGCTCTACAAGAAGCATACCATTCTTCACCTGCAATAAAGTCACTTGTATTTATTAACGTAACCATCAATTGATTTCTTGGTGTTGTAGAATAAGTAGTTGAATTTTGATAATATAATAAACCTTGTCTATAAACTCTTACTTGTAAAGAAGTATTATCTGAATTTGAATCTGCTACAGAACAATATACAGGTAAACTTCCACCAATATCATATAAAGGTGTTCCTAAAGATGCGCTAATAGTTGGTGCAGAGTTAAATTGAACAATTCTTTGTGAAGAATTATACCATCCACTTGTTCTTGATAAATTATCTTTAGCATTACATCTAAATTCCCAAACATTTCCAGGAATTAATGTTGCTGCTAAATTAGCACTTAATAAAGAACCAGAAGACATCATTCTATTACCTGATTGATATAAAATATTATTTCTATAGAAAGAATATGATACGTTTAAAATACTATCTCCACTTGCAACACAACTTCCAACAATATGACTTGAAGAAATAATTATAGATGGTTGTAAATCAACTGTCTGTATTACTGGTCCTGCTGCAACAACTCTTAAATTCCAACTTTGTGTAGTATAACTTGTATTAGATTCACTAACTTTTACAATAATATTATAAAAACCAATCGACCAATCGCTACCATTTATTCTAAATGTTGATGAATTTATAGATTGTGAATAATTATTTACAAACCATTCATAAGATAAATTGTCATTCTCAATATCACTAGCTATAATAGAAAAGTTTTGATATTGTTCTACTGTTATTCCTGGATTTAAATTAATCGGTGAATAAGAATCTATTGTTGGAGCATAATTTGGAATATCAGTTACTTCTAAATTCCAATTTTGAACAACTGAATGATTATGTCCATCAGATACATTCATAGAAATCAAATAACTACCTATTTCTGTCCAATTTAAAGACATATGATTTGTAGTTATATTTTGATTTGTTCCATTAATAAACCATTCATAAGATAATGTATCTGAATCAATATCCGTTACAGAAACACTAAATGTTTGATTATGATTATAAATAATTTGTGAATTTGTTGAAGGTGAATAACTATTTATTACAGGTGCTACATTAGGTCTTATGCTAACATTAATCATCCAAGTTTGTGAAACACTATGATTGAATAAATCACTTATGATTATCGTTGCATTGTGAATCCCAACACCAAGACTATTTCCATTTGCCGTATAAGTTGCAAGATTTCTATTTAATGATGCTCCATTTAAATACCATTCATAAGATATTGAATCTCCATAATCAGAATCACTTGCAGATACACTCATTACTAAATTTTGAACTGTATAAATTGAAGGTGTAGAATTTGATGGTGTTATTGAATTTATTATTGGTACTATATTTGAACTAACTCCTAAAATCCAACTCAAAGTCGTATTTGACTGATTATCAAACACTTTCACAGAAACATTATAACTTCCTAAACCAATAACCGTACCATTAACTGAAAATGATGAAGTATTGTGTGATTGTGACGTACCGTTAATATACCATTGATAAGTATTATTTTGCGAAGTAGTTACATTGAAATATTGTGACATTCTATTTGATATAATAGGATTTTTATTTAAAGGATAATATGAAGTAATCGTTGGACCTGTAATACAAATCAAATCATTGTATGTTGAACAAGTTCCTTCATAATAAATTAATGTACTCATATTCGAACTATTAAGTAATGGGAAATATCCAGTATTTTTAGTAGATGAAGTATCTACAGATATTGTTCCAGTACCATATGCTCCATAAGTCCAAGGAGATAATATAGTATTATTTGTGAATAATATATCTACATTGTCTTGATATGAATCTATATTGAATGGAGAATTATTTCCTATAAAAGAATTCTTTATCGTAACAAATTGATTTACAGAAGAAAATAAATTTCTCAATAAATTATTATTCTCTATTCTAATTCCATCAAGAATTATACCATTACAAGATGTATCAAATTCAAACAAAGAATATAACATTGTTCCTAAAAAATTAATATTCTTAAATGTTATATTATTACATTCTGATTGACTATATACTGTCATCCAATAATCATCTGTAGAAATATCAGAATTTTCAATTGTTATATTTTCAAAAATAATATTACTTATATTATCGTGACCTGCTAAAATATTCATACCTGTATTGTTTGCATAAATGTTGTGTAAATAAACATTTTTTATATCAGATGTATCTGAATAAAACATATAAGTAACGTTATCAAATTTACAATTTCTTATTTCTAAAGTATCTATTGGATTATTAAATATAAATGCTCTATCCATTCCAGAAACAGTAAAATCATTACAATCTATAGTTATATTTTTTATTGATGTATTCGATGTCATAACATATGGATAATATGCTTCTTCGTTGTTTATTAAATCATTTTCAAGTGAATATGTAGTATTTTCATCATCTATTGTAATACTATCTGAAAATGATATACCAGGACTATGACGAAGATATTCAAAAGTAAAAGTACAATTAGTATCTAAACTATTTATCGTTCTATTGAACCCATTTGTATCCGTTGCAATAACAGTCCAATACCAATAATTTCCATTTGCTCCAGTCCAAGAATCATCAAATTCTTGTGTATCTAATGTATAATTATTATTAGTAAATGATTCATCTACGAATTGTACTTCATTGAAATTTGCATACAATAAAAATTCATAAGTTATATTTGCATTATTTGAACTAATACTACGATTCCAAGAGAAATAAGGATTAAAGTCAATATATCTTGTTCCATAATATAAATAAAAATTATACACACTTCCACATTCTGGCATTAGCATTTGAGGAGCAGAAAGAGTTGGACAAGAAATTATAGTTCCATTATCAAGTGGCAATGATATTGTTGTACCACAACTATTATTATCTACATATTCTATAATACTTTCATTTATTATTCCATTACAAACTTGTGTAACATTAATCCAATCTTCAACACAAGATGGTGGTTCTATATATTGTTCAAGAGATATAGATTGTATTCCACCCAAATATTGACCTGTTACTTCATTATTAGTTTGTCCTTCAAAATATCCACTTGTCCAATTTATTTCATATTTATTTATAGGAAATGATGCGGAAAGTGTATAAAATATATATCTTGATACTCCATTCGAATCTAACTCTATTGCGTACTTCTTTGAAGGGTCTAAAATTATATTCTGCGAAGAGAAATCTGCATAATTTCCATCAAAATTTACAGGTGTTCCAACAACATCACTTGTGGGCCATTCTCTTAAAATAGCTCTTGACGATGCTTCTTCTGTATATTTTGTAACACCTTTAAAAGTATAATTAATATCATTATTTATAACAAACCACTCACCAAAACCAATTACCTGTCCACCTGTATTTTGGTCGAAAATTACACCAAGCGGAAAATTAACAGAACGATTTGCATTTGTATTATTTGTAACAAATAATTCATAAGATAAAATATTATCAATTGCAACTGTATCTGTGCCATCACAATTAATATCATATCCAGAAGAATAACATCGACTTGGATTTGTTGAAATAGAATTAGTTAAAGTATATCCTGGAGATGAATATATTTGTAAATGAGTTGCTCCAGGAGTATTAAAAGATATTCTAAATTGTGTATTATTTACATCTGAAACTGTACCCAAATCATAATTCATTATAGCAGTATTATCTATAATTGACACATTCTTTAATTGATTAGTACCTGTTGAATCAAATAAATAGGCCGTTGTTGCAGTTGTACCAGGAACAAAATATATATTTTTAATCCAAATATGATTTGAAGAATCACAATTAGAAGTATTACAATTTATATCTACAACTAAACCTAACATATTTGGGATGGATGAACCTGTTGCACTTCTTGTTATACCATATGGAACTTCTGAATATAAAGAATCTGTTGCAGAAACTATACCAATACTTAAAATTAATAACAATCCAAGTATAAAATAATTCTTATTCATTTTAAGAATCACCCAATGATTTGGCTTTACCACTTGCATATAAATATATTCTATAAATTGCTGAACCAAATATTATTGAAAAAAATGCAAGTACCATTATTAAAACTGGAATACTTGTTGATAAAACAATCATAGTTTTTGTAAATCCTTCGGTCTTATCAAATAAATTATTAGCTATGTGTGCACCTACAGAAAATCCTGCTACTAAATTTACACCTTTTATTATATCCCAATTATAATCTCCAAATACTGCTACAAGCATTATAGTTCTAAATATCATTGCTGCAATGATAAAAGCTATGAAAAACTTTCCGACGTGGAAAATTGCAAATGTTGTTGCAGAAATAGCAACCACTACAAATAATTGTACAAATAAATTCTTACATATTTCAAATTTCTTTCCAATTATATTCATTAATGATATTATTGTAAATGGAATTCCAATCATCCAGAAAATCTCTTCGGATATTGGTATAATAAAAACATTAAGAACTGTGTCCATTAGAACAGGTAATTCAGAAGCAATTGTTGCTAAAAGATTATTAGTACCGACAGAAAGAATCGATTGAGCACCAAATATTGCGCCCATACCACCCCATACCGCAAAACCTATAGTAAAAGAAATAGCATTATCTCCCCAAGATGCTAAATCAAAAATCTTGAATCGTGAAAGTATAATTCCAGAAAGTATCAATGTTACAAATATTACAGAAACTACAATTCCTTTTATTGAATCATTATGAAACGACCAAATCATTAAATAAGAAAGACCGACAAGAGCTATTAATATGAGAATTATCCAAAAAGCACTACCGCCTATATTTATCTCATCTTTCTTCGAACTCATACACCTTAACCCCACTTAATTAAAATTTAAAAGAAAGAAAAAAATATAGTTTTTCTTTATTCGTTTATGTTCTTATAACTTATGCAGTTACAGTAACAGTAGTGAATAATGAACCTGCTGCGTCATAGATTTTGATGTTAGATACAAGACCATCGCCTTCTCCTAACTTCTCATCATTTGCGCCTGAATAACTAGCTGTGTCTGCTCTGATTTCAACCTTAACAGTTAAATCATCCTTATCAGAAACAACGTCATTCATTAAAAATGCGTATTCATCATTACTATCGAATAAATCAACACCATTTGCAGGGTCGAATACCTTAACACTCTTAGTTCCAACAGTTACAGTGTATTTGGATATACCTTCATCATATTTTCCATCTCCATCAGTATCAGTTGAGAATCCATTTGCGTCAGTAACAATTACCTTCCATCCTCTAAATTGAGTATTTGCAGTAACAGGTTCTAAAGCAGTCTTGGATATGTCTTCAGCAGTTGCGTTAGTTAAAGTTAATGCTACATTATCTCCAACAGTTGCTCCTACTAAACTCATTTGAGCAGCGATACTATCTGGGTTACCTTGATAATCAGAAATATCTCCTCTACCTTGTCCGTCTGGGATTACAATAGTTAAGAATTCTGTGTTATATCCAGTTGCTTTTAATACAACGAAATATTTTCCTGGAACTTCCTTATTTATAGTTACTGTTCCATTACCATTGTACTGTGTGTATTCTGCTGCTTTGTCAAAGTCTCCTCTAGCATTTAACCATTCTTCTGGTTGTTTGCTATAAACTTTTGCACTAGCTGCAACGTCTGCACCAGTAAATTTGTCAGAAGTTATTAACTTATAACTTACTAACTTATTTGACCAAGGGCCAATTGCTGCGCCTGTCTTATCATCTACTATCTTATCGGTTGTACTAGCTTTTCCGCCACCCATAGCGAAAAATATACCAGTAGCAGCGACTAACATAGCGACGATAACAAGAGCACCTATTTTTAATCCGTCTGTGTTCTTCATCTTATGTTCCTCCGTCCCAAGTTAATCGACAAGTTTGCTCAAACATAAAGTTTTGGGGACTTTGTGTTATTTACTGACTTACCATTCGACTAACAATTGTGTTTATTGAGAATATTTGTTCCACAACCAATATCTTTGAAGTGGAAGAGTATTTAAATCTTTTTACTCAAAATTTGTTCTTAATCATACATTAGTAATATTAGATGAATTCAAAACATTATTTATTACTATATGTGCGGCAGGTGAGAATATATTCTGGAATACTGGCCCGATATGAATAAACATAAATATTACACCATCCCAGAGTGGTATAAATCCAAATTTACCGTCTACAAATGTAATTACTGACATTTCAATTATGCAAAAAAATAATATAGAAATCAATGCTGCTCCCCAAGCCGAAGTTGAACCTGCTAATTTAATTTGAATATAAGTTAAAAATTTAATTACTTGATAAATCATAAAAAGTGAGACTAATATTTCAATAAATGAAAATAAATTATATTGAGGCGCGTTTAATAAAGCGTACTGTACGTTAGTATTTATTACTCTCTCCCCTGCAAATAATGTTGTAGCAAGAGTTTGAAAAGCATATGGTAAACCATAAACAATCCAATTATATAAAAATTGAATTATAAAGAATAGTCCTAAAAATATAGACGGTATAAATCCTTTTATCTTACTAAAAAATTCTAAAAATCCTTCGAGTCCCATTAGTAAGTATGCTCCTTTTTGAAATCTTCAAATGACATTTCTTCATTTGGCTTTGCTTTTACTTCTTTTTTTATTAATCTTCTATCTTCGATTAATTTATATAAATTATTTCTTTTTTCTAAACTATCTGTCATACGTATTATTTGTGAAATCTTAAAAGCAGCACGACTAAATGCACCTGTTTTATCTGAATAATCTGCACTTTTACCTTTCTTAATTGAATTTTTTCTTTTTTCTATTGCTATTGATTCTGCGTCAGTAAAAATATACTCATTTTTATTATTAGAATTGTCTTTCATAATACATTTCCTACTTTAATATATTAAAGTAACAATTGAACTATTTTTCATCCAAACTCTCCGTATGTTCTTCATATCCGCGCTTTGCTATTGCCTTAGACATTTTTGCATATATTGTTGTAACAACTATTGAACTATGACCTGCTATACTAGCCAAACTTAAAATATCAGTTCCGTGTTCTGCCAAATGAGTCAATTTACTGTGCCTAAGATGGTGGATTGAGTGTTTTACTCCAATAATATCTTTTGTTTTTTTAGTAAACCAATCATATAATGCTTTGTCTCTGCGCTTATATAAATCTCCATCACTCATTCTAAATTGAAATATTAAATCATCTTCTTGAATATTTTGTCTTAACTTCCGCAATAATTGAACTGTTGATTCAGAAATAAATACAGTTCTTAGCTTTCCACCTTTTCCTATAACAGATGCTTCTGCTGAAATATTATTTTTAGTAATAGGATAAAATGTAATCTTTCTCCACTTCAGAGTCAAAATCTCTTCACAACGCGCAGCAGTATCATAAAACATTGCTATTATTAATTTGCCTTCATCATCTACAGAATCATACAATAACTTCAAATCTTTTAAAGGAATGGATTTTTCTGTAAGTACCCTGACACTCGTTAGCGCACTTGCATTATGTTTAGAAGATTTCAAAAGCTTCAATCTATCATCATCTTCTAGTACACCTAAATATATCAAATACATCCTAAAAGCCGCACGAAGTGTCGGACCTCTAAAATTTATAATCTTATCATTCATATAATTTATTAATTCAGAAATAGTCTTATTGTACATAGACTGTTTGTGTCTTTCTATTGTTGCAACATATTGATTAATCGACTTAGGTAGAAACTTCTCACCATTCCTTTTCCTAGTTTTTTTAAGAAAATCTTCGAATGATTGTTCCAAGTTCAAACCTCAAAATCATCATTATACTCATCTATCTCTGGTTCAACGTCCGTTTCTTCTGCTGTTGGAATTGAATCCTCTTCTGGATAATCTTTAAACAATTTCTTTCTATTTTCTTCTAAATTTCTCTTAAATTCATCACTTGGACCTAAATACCAAACTTTTGAAGATATGCTTCCACGCTTAGATTTTCTTTCAATAAAATGTGCTGCGCCTCTTTCTTCAAGAATACTCATAATCTTTCCGATAGATACCCTGGCAGAGTCTTCCGAAGCATAAAATAACTCATCCTTCAAAGCTCTTGTAATATCACCTTGTGTGATTCCAATATCTTTATTTTTCCGCATATATTCAATTACAGAAGTCTGTTTCATATCAAAATTATTATTCATTCAAATCTCCTCGACAAATCCACTAATACATTTTAGAATGGGAAACACCTTTATATAAATTTCGGTTTTGAAAACCTATCGTTTTAAACGTTCGTTAACTTGTTCCTTGTTTATGTTTTTAGGTTCATCCATCTTCTGTTGATTATCCTGGGAAGGTGGTTCTGATTGCTGCTCTGTGTTGAGTTCAGCGCGTTTATGTGGTGGAATACCCTGTCGGTCTTGCAATTTTTGGAGAATCTTAGTATAAAGTTCGTAAAGAAACTGTTTTTTTTCAACGGATGATAACCCTTGCTCAACTTCTTCACCAATGCTCTTAAATTGAGTATCTTTTTTATTTTTAATATATATTAATCTATTATTATCTATCTTTAAATCAAAGAATTGACCGTCTAGTGTAATTATACCGTCTCTTTCAATTATGTTTACCATTTAATCTTCCCACTTTAAAGGTTTTGGAGCAATTGAAAAGAAAATATGAATTAAAGTATCTATGATAAATATTCCTAGCGCATAAAATAAGAATAATACAATCCAACCATACCAAACACCATTCACAACTAATTTTTCAACTCCCCATATATCTGAAAGATGATGAATTAAAAAAATACCTAAAGTTATCAACAAATAGTGTACGTAATTCTGCCACTTTCCTAAATTTGAAAATATTCCCATTTTACTTCTTTTTTATAGAGTATAATTCTTTAAATCTTACTAAGTTATTATGATGACGCAATTCATCTGCACTCATCTTCAAAAGAACAGAACGCATTGCAGCAGGTGTATCTGGATTCATCGCTAAATCGTGATATTCCTTGTGCGCCATCTTTTCGTCTTTTATTAAAGCATTTAATGTATTCAAATTATTTATCGATTTTGTCATTTTTACCCCATCACAATTTGTCCATAACCTTTTGTGATATAACCATAATTTTTATATCCTTCATAATCTGTATATGATTTAAAATTATTTTCCCAAATTGGAATAATACTACAATAAGATTTTGCATCTACTTGAATTGTTACTTCAGATTGTCCTAAACCTGCTGCACAAATATTACATTTAACAATATTTAAAGGAGCACCAATTGTTCGTATAAATAATTTATCTAATGGTTCTTTACAAAAAATTGCATATTGTCCATTTTTTCCATAAAATAATATACTTGTCTCATTTGTACATTTTGACTTCATCAAATAATTTGTATGCACAACTGAACTTCCACATATAATCATAACAATTAATATCATTGCTAAAATTATTAATAAGTCAATTTTTAACAAATACCATATAGTTAATTTACATTTCATCGTTTAATTCCAAAATATTATTATATCAAACAAATCTATGAAAAATGTTTGTATATTTTCTATTATAGACGATTTATTATTTGTATTATCAGAAGTTTCTATTGAACTATCTGTAGAAACATCTTCTTTTGTAATTAATTCATTTGTATTTTCTGTTGAAGTAGATATAAAATTTCCTGTAATAGTATTGGATGTACTTCCTCCACCACAAGTTTCTGTAACGTTAATAGGTTGAGTATAACTTGTTGCGCAATTATTATCATCTTCATAATACATAACTCTTTCTTTATTATCACAAGTTGTATATTTTCTTTGCCAATTTTCTACGCAACAATTTTCTATAGTTCCATTATCTACAGGTAGTGATGAAATTGTTCCACAAGTATTTTCATCTGTGTATAAAATGGTATAATTTGAAATTAATCCATCACAAGAAGTTGGAGTATTTTGCGTCCAAAACTCTACACAAGGTATAGGAGTATTTATAGTAACACTACCAACATACTTTAAAGAATCAGCACCATAATCATCTGGATGAATACTAATCTCTGTATCAGATAAAATTGTATAATCAGAACCTTCTGTTAAAATAACATTAGTAGAACCAGAATAAAAAGTAATAACTACTTGAGTAACAAGATATGTATTAGGATGAGTGATAACTAAACTAGCAATATTGTTAGTAGTAAAAACTGGAAGAGAAAAAGAAGTAAAAGTATCATCGCCTAACAATACATAATTTGTACTTGCAACATTGATACTACCAGAATCGCCAATAGAACCATTATTTATTTCTAAACTAAAAGCTTTAGAACCATTAGTATAATTGAAAAACCAATTAAAATTGGCAGTTCTCAAATCAGAAAAATCAAATCCCTTTAAAGAATAATTAAAAGGATTTGTAGTAGAATAATGAATCACAGGGTGAACACTATTAGAATATATCTCCATATTAATATTAGAAGTAACAGTACCAGTAATAGTATTAGAACCTGTAGTATCAAATCTCCAAGGATAAATAGCTGCATTACTTGTAGAAAAAATAGTATTTGCATCAGTATTCAACACAGAAGTCCTAAACCAAATCATACGATTGTTATAAGTGCCAGAAGGCAAATTAAGAGTAGTAGAAGTGATAGTACAACCAGACACCAAACTAGAAGTACATTCTGAACCACCACCTGCATTAACAAATCCAATACTTAAAATTAATAACAATCCGAGTATAAAATAATTCTTATTCACTTTTTCCTCACAGGACTTCTTTTATAAAATAATACAAACAGTATGAAAACAAATGCTAATATTCCGTATATAGAATATCTAAAATTTGGATAATCCGTCCACCATCCAACAACTAATGGAAAGAATATTGCCATTACAATTCCTGCAACAACCATAGTGAAACCTATTTTTTTACCAGTTTCAAATGGAATAAATATTGCCAAAAGTAATCCAATAACAAATAAAATTATTCCGTAGATTACATAATCTGGAATACAACCTGCTTTTACTAAGCCACTATTTATTATACACCAATCTACCATTTGAATATACCTTCTTTCTTTAATCTCCAAGCAATTGCGCCAAGTACACCAATACCTAATACGCTACCACCGATAATTGCGAACCAATTTGTAGTGCTTCCACTACAATCTTGAGTACAACTTCCAGAATTCATTTCTGTTTGTGAACAAATTCCGTCACCACATCTCTCTGGAACACCACAATCTGATGGACATAATTTACCTTCTTTTTCAGAAGTTGAACAAAATTTATCACCACAAGTAGTACAATCTTCTAAACAATTACAATCTTGACCTGTTTTTTCGAAGTTTTCACAAACTCCGTCGCCACAAGAATTTCCAGTTAAATAAAGATTATTACATCCTGGTTTTGGCATACAAGTTGCTTGTAATCCTGTCATAGCACAACCATATTGACAAGTTGTTCCGCTACCTTGTAATACTAAAATTCCATCAGAATTTCTTACACATTGCATTATTTGATTATCAGATGAACATTGTGTACTTCCTGCAACCATACCACTTGGGCATTGATTTTGCTCGACAAATGTTACATCAGAACAAGTTGGACCTGCCTTAATAGAAGGATTACTTGAATCCTTTACTGTAATACAACAACTTGCTTTAACATTTTCTCCTGCCGTTGAAGCTTGTACATTATGATATTGTGTTAATGTTTGACCTTTTGCGATTGTTTGTGTCGGAGTTGAACTAATAGATACATACGTCGAAGGTGAACAAGTTAATTCATAATTAATTGAACCATCAACTGTTCCGTCATTTCTAACTTGTGATACAAATCTTGCATTATAATCTCCTTCAAGATATGATGTCTTTTCAGACTTAAATGATACAATAGTTGGTTTTGTAACAGGTTGATAAATACCTACCCATTCAGCATCAAGCTTAATACTAAATACTGGAGATAATGGCATACCACCAATTGACCTCTTTAAATTTACTCTTCCAGAAGAACTTGAAGCTTGTGAAGTATCAAGAGTCCATCCACTTAAACTTATAGATTTTGGAGTAGTCCAAGTTGTAATTTGATTAACCATATCACTTCTTACTACTGTTGGTTCATTTGCTGCGGAAACACCGATTGAATTTTCTTGATTTACAACTAATTGTTGATAAGCCGTGCTACCTAACCAATTTCTATAAAAAGTGTCCATTACTTTACTTCTACTACTATAACCTGTCATTAATGTTTCTGGTAATCTTTCAATATATTTTACCTGCGAATCTTGATAAATTGTAGAATATGTGCTAGATAAATCTGGAATATATGAATTTGTATTTAATCCAGAAAATGAATATTTTACAACTGCTTGTTTATCTGGAGTATATACTGCATTACCTGCTAAACTTTGGTCTGAAAGAACAATACTTTGTGTACTTGAAGTTAATGAATTATAAACTGTAAAAGTCTCTGTCCATTTATACTCTGCACCACCAACATCACCTACAACACCAACTAATCTTGGTGCGAAACAATAATAACTTCCTGTTCCTAACATTCCTTTTGCAGCAGCAATACCTTGACCGTTAGTAAGTCCACTACACCAACTTTGTGCATCTCCAAATCCTAATAAGAACCATTTACTTGCTCCATTATTATAAATATCCATCGTCCATAATTCTCTATTACCTGTATATGGATAAGAAGCATAAACATTACTTGGTGTTCCTGTAATATAACCTTGTGTATTCTTCATCAAATACCCACTAGATACTGGAAGATTAGAAAACATTATTTTATCTGACCCACCATTTTCAACTGCGCCAATTAAATATGCCGTTCCAAATTCAGAATCAGAAGACGTAAATTGTACAGGGCTTGAAGAAGTAACTTGTAAACCTGCGGAAACAAAACTACCAAAGATAGACAACAAAAACATCATCATAAATGGAATTACAAATAATTTTTTCATTTTTTTACCCCAACACATTGTTTAGATTCACATTTTATATCATAATCTAATTTGAATTTGTCGATAGAGGATTGAGTTGCTGCGCCATCACTTATCATAGCCTTGCTACAGTCGTCTGGTACTAAACAACTATATGGAATTTTTACATCATCTGTACTTCCGATTATGGATAATGAACCCAAACCAAAATATACACCTACTAATAAAAATACAACTAATGAAATTATGATTGTTGCTTTTTTTACTTCTGAATTCATTTTAAAATCCTCCTGCAATTGACTTATTCCCTGTGAATATCATATCGACATCGTTCTTAGAAAATATTTCTCTTCCTTTATCCATTTGTCTAACAAATAATTTGTTATCTGGATTCTTCATAACGGAATATCTCCAAGCTTCACCAACTTCATTGACAACGAAAATTATGAAATAATCTAACTTTCCTTTAAGAGATTGAACTATATAACGAACTACTTGATTTGGATGAGACCTATTTTTAAAATAGTAATCTTTCTTTATTTCTCCGTCCTTGATAACTTCTGCTTTGTATTTCATTTTTAACCTAATTTATACCAAATTTAGATTCATTTTTTGGAATATATCTAATTTCACATTCCCTAACATTAACATCAATTTTAGATATTCCATTATCTTTAATAGATATTAATTTAGCACAATTATATATGTAATCATCTTCTATGTCTAAATTATGTGTCATCAAATTAGCATTTAATTCCTCATAATTGTGTATATATAAACTATGAAAATTTGGTTCATTATTAGTTGAACACGAGTCTACATTATTTACGAAATAATTACTTATACGAATGTTTTTATCTTCCGTACTTTGTGGACCTTTGGATGGATGAAAAATTATAGAAAGAACTATAATTATCAATAATAAAATTCCTATACCAAACATTAATTTTAATGCAGCTTTGGATTTTTTCATTTTTAACCTAATATCTTTGCAATCTGTTTTGATGTTCCAATTAAAACTGGAATTATAAGTAATAATAATGTTGCACTAACAATATAAGTCATAAACCATACCCAACTTTGTGGTACAATTAACGACCATAATGAAGCAAATCCAACATCTGCTCCAACATTATACATATCTGCCGTGGTATTTATTGCTCCAGTATAACTTACTAAATATGGCGCAGATATAATTCCTATTCCAAGTATAATGGAAAATGCAATTGTAACTAATTTCCACTTACTTTTATTTGAATCCAAAATAGATGAAAGTCCTAATATACCTACAAATAATCCAAAATTATATATTAACATCGCTAAAAATGGAAACATATTGACGAGCAATGGTTCAATCCAATTTCTAATCAATAAAAACCATAATAACAAAAATGCTACACCTACTGTAGCATATATCAATTCTTTCTTCTCAATCTTTAATCCTATACCCATTTTAAGTATTCGTGATAAAGGAGTATATAAATCTTTTTACCTAAAATTTGTTCTTACTGTGTTGTCTCTAAATGTTCAGACAATGGACTCAAAGGAGTAATTAAAGTCATTGAACCATCTGTTCTATTTATTACAATCCAAGAAAATTTAACTCTTTTTAATTGTTGTTTAAGCTTCATCGCTTGATTGGTAGCACGTTGCACGTAACGAACAGCTCCACTTGAAATCAAAACTTGTCTTATTGATTGTACATCAAGCGTTGAAGGTATAAAAATCCATCTGCAATTTCTTTGAATTCCTTCTGGTATTGAATCAATATTTTGCGCTGCTAAAAAATATGAAATACCATATCTTGCATCAAGCTCTATCGACTCATTTATGGTTTTTTTTATACAACCATCCTTATCAACACCAATAAATCTTGGAGCTTCATCAAAAACTACAAATAATGGTTTAATTAATTTTTTACGTCTAGCAAATATAGCCTCTCTTAGCGCGACATTCATTTGGACCTCTGGGAATTGAAATGCTCCTTTGCCAAATGAATCGAAATTTTCCATATTTAAAGTTGGTATAAATCTCTTTGGATGTCTAAATAATGCTAACATACTTCTTTCATAATCATTCTCAATAAATTTTGACTCAACTAATGGTCTAAATTTAAATTTCAAAGAATTCTTCTGCATATTAGAAATTTCATCAATCGAATCAATGATGCCTTCCATTAATGGTACAGAAAATCTTTCACCTGCATCTAACTTCTTTCTCATTTCTTCGTAAATTAAATCCATTGCAATTTGTTGTGTCGGAGTTAAATTTTCAGAACCCATCATAGTTAAGAAATCACCTTTAGTTAATTCCTTCATATCAATTGAATACCAAAAATTTCCTTTTGGTAATTGTGCAGAAATTGTTTTAAAAAATGTTGGTCTTAAAGAAACAATTGGTAATCCTATAGGTTTTTCTCCTTCAAGTAAATTTCCTTGAAACTTCTCTTGAACTGGATTTTTAGAAGAATAAAATTCATTTTTACAATCATTTAAAATTAAAACATCTCTATCAGTTTGATAAAGTCTATCAACTATTTCTCGTAATAAAAATGTTTTACCACTATTGTGCGATAAAATAGAATTACCTAAAATAAAATTATGATTATCTTTAACTTCTAAATCTACCATATCAACTTCTTCTTCTGTAAATTTTATATCTAATATTTTTATTTCTTCCATCTTTTATCCAATTTATGTTGCTCTGAAAAAGTTTCTTAACTTAATATTATTCTTTTTTAATCTTAATCTAATAACAGTTCTCGACACACCAAAATGATGAGCAATGTGTTTTAAAGAATAACCATCAACAGTATATAAATGTAAAATTATACTCTCATCTAAATCTTTCCAACTATGATTATCCTTTCCAGTTTGTTTTTTAGTCATTTATCCTCAACAATTTATCTGTCTTTTTAAGTCTTTTTGTTTCTACTTCGATTATTTTATTATTTCTTTTAACAAACCACTTATGCTCTGGTGAACATTTAATATCTCCTACCTCTGTTTTAATTATTACAACTTTCTTTAATCCAGATTTATGAACAATACATTCTTTATTTTCAACAACTCCTTTCTCAAAATTATAAGATAAAACATTCTTACAATCTTCAATTTTAGAAAAACCTTTCTTTGTTTGAACAATAGTACCTTTTGGCATACATCTTGTCGCACCCAAAATAAGACACCTACAAGCTTCAGATAAATCAAGCGTGTATATGCTTCCGTCCATCTTTTTTCCAATTTGAAGCATATTTTTATTGTAATGAACTTCGTTAAGGATAACTCTAGGTTTGAATATATTCTCCTTCATATAATCTGTTCCAAATTCTTTTAATGATTCTAAGTTTTTAGATTGTTTATCGATTACTGTACGCGCCATACTTTATCCTCAAAATTTCAGTATAAGTTATTGTTATCCATTCTTTACATTTCAAACATCTGAATCCATCCCAGGATTCTTGTTGTTTAGGAGAAGAACCACCTGCTATTTTTGAAAATCTTTTTCCACCACAAGTTCTACATACTATTTCAACTTTCATCTTCTTGCCTCAAATGTTACATTCTTTTTCTTTGGTTGTAACAATTCTTCAACTTTTTTATCATAAGCTTTAATAAATTCTTTATTTTGTTTTTCTTGCATCTTCTTAATCCATTTGCGTAATTTTAAAGCAAATTTTATTGGTTGAATTTTTTCTTCTACTTCAAAACTAACTTTTGAAGGTAGATTCATATCAATTGTTCCAGGTCTTCCCATTTTATTTTCTCTCCAATACATCTACACTTCTATCCACAGTCGATGTACTTGGTCCAACACTCTTTCTTGGCATAAATCCTTGGTCGAAATCATCACCTACTGTGATATTTACTTTTCTTGGATTGTAATTAGTTGTATTTCTTCCCATCATCCTTGGGTCTACAAATGGACTCGTTTGTCCTCTAGCATAAGGTTTGAAATTAAGAAATGGATTTTCAATTAAATCTGGTCCTGGATTTGTAATATAAGCTGCAATATCATCGTCGTCAATATTGTAAATAACTAACACAAGTTGTTGTTGAAATTCTAAATGTCCCATCATACTTCTGAATGGTTTGTTCTGAATTCCATCGTTGTAAGCTTTGTAAATACTTTTCCTTCCAACACCTGCACTCCAGGATAAACCTTGACCCCCTGCCATTCCTTTTAAAATAATATTAGCTCTCTCCCAACACCAATCAAATCTCTGTTTACGTCTATTTAATTCTTCTTCTTCATCTAATGAATTTTGAATTCCTACCTTAATGTAAATAATTCCACCAACAAACAACACGGCATAAAATAGTAAACCAAAAAATGTCCAACCAGAAAACCAATTACCATAAATAGATATTATTGTAAGTGTCAGTAATATGACTGATGATACTATAATCGTCCATTTAAATGAATTAGTTCCCATTTTTATTTATTATATTTTCTAAATCCTTCTTTCTATTCTTTTTCTTTTTATTTGTACCAAAATATTCTTGAGCTTTTGCAGCTTTTCCTTGAAAATTATTTGTTGAATGTTTTTGAAATATCATTTTATCCTCAACATACACCATACGTCATTTTCATTATTAATGGTAAACTCAATATTATTATTACATCAAATATAATAGTTAATATAATTATGTGTTCATAATTATTTTGTGACATTCTAATTGAAATAAATAACGAAATCGACAACAATGCTAAAACTATTAAGAAAGATAAATAAAAACTCGCTACGCAAACTTCTAACATTTTACTCTAACTCCGCGTTCTTCAAGCAAATTGGACAATAATATTTCATATTTTTACCTATGCCAACTTTAACCCAACAAAAAGCACAAATATCGTGTGAAAAATCTTTACATTTCTTAAAATACTTACTACTACTTTGACATTCTCTATTATCACAACTTTGTATTATTTCTTTACTCATAATTACAACCTTTATTTATACTTCTTTTTCGGTCTTAATTCATCTTCTCTAAATTTTCTTCCAACAAGGTCGTCTTTCCAAATCCAACCATCTGTCAATAAATCTTTTGTCTCTGGATTATCTTTAGATTTAGCTCCTGGAAATAAATTTTGAATTGGGTTTTGAATACCAATAGTTCCATAATGCTCTTTTACATATAATGGAGTTCCTTCAAAACGAACTTCATATCTTATAAACTCTCCATCTTTAGTTAGCATTTGTAAACCTTTACCATTTGGTCTTTTAAAAGTTCTTAAAAATTTTCTCCAAGATTCTGGATTAAAAATATTATCTATATCTATATCTATAACTTCATCATTTGTCCATTTGTGTATTACTTTTCCTCTGTGAAATCTAGTTCTTTTATTTTCAGCTACAGAAATTACATACCCAATTATTTTAAGCATTGTTCTCTCCCCCATTCATTATTTTATGCAAAATCATCATCTTCTTCACTTGGTGGTTTTCCTTCATCAAAGTCTGCTGCTTCATCAATGTCGTCCATCTTGACATTATTTTTCTTTAATTTTCTCATAATCTCGGCAGCCGATTCGTCATCTTCTTCATCTCTTGTGCTTCTTTGATTTCTCTTCGATGTTGTTGGTTGTACTATTGGTTTGATAGTTGATTTAAATTCTTCGGCAATCGGAGTTCTACCTTGTGGGTACATTCTTTGTTTTTTACTATCAGAATTTAAATCAATTTCTGATTTGATTACTTCTTTGGTTTCTTCTGGTAATTGTGTTACGGCATCTACAACCTTTTGAAGAGTTCCAAAAATAGCTCTTCTTTCTTTTCTATCATCTTCATCAATCAACATTACAAGATTTATAAATTTGTCGTCGTAATTTTGAATTTTTGCTACAACATAATCTTTAAACATTGAAGACATATTGTTCATAATTTCAACAAACATTGCTTGACGTTTTTCTTCCATTTCTCGCATTTCCTTTAGCGCATCTCGCTTAATATCAAGTGCTCTGGCATCATCAAGAACTCTACAAATTTTTTGGAATGTTATTGAATATAATTCTTGTTGTAAAGTTTTCCAAGCATAAGATTCAACAACTATTTTAGTCATCTGTCTGGCATCATCAAAAACTTCTAGTTTTACAAAACCATCTTCAATTAATTGTTTGTGATTATCTTTGTTATAACCTTCTTGAAATTTTAGTTTATATTCACGATATTCTCTTTGAAGATTTTCTATTTGAGTCATAATTACTTGGTCGCTACTTCTTACTTTATCGAAATACTGCTTATAATTTTCAAAGCCCATTGCTGCATCTTTGATTTCGTTAAGAAGCTTTTCGATTTCAGAACGATTTGATATTTCTTCTCTACCCAAATTATCTCTATCATCTCTTCTTGGTGGCATCTTTATTCCTCCTTAGATTTTGATTCATCTTCGGTTTCTTCTGATTCTTCTTCTGATTCTTCATTATCAATTACTTCTTCGTTGTTTGTTTTTATTTCTTTTAATGTTATGACTTCTTTATCAATATTTGTAATTTCTACTTGTTTTAAAAATAATCTATATTTTGTTTTTTCATTACCGAAAAATCCTTTTACCTTATATGGTTCTATTTCAATTAAGTATTGTTTATTACCTTCATTGAATAAATATTCTAAATCACCATCAAAGTATTCTGTTATCAAATCATCTGCTGTTAATTTCATTTTATTTTCCTCCTAAAAACTTAATACAAATGTTGCTAATAATGCAAGTCCTATTGTATTTAAAGTACACCATACTATAAATACTAATTTTAACATTTCATCTTTTTGTTCTTTTGTCATTTCAGTCATCTTATTTACCTCTAGTATTACCATTAATTGGTATTACGATATTATAATCTCTAGTGTCCCAATAATCTCCACCATTTATATCTCTTATTGTTATCTTTACTGGATAACTTTGTCCATCTTCGCATCTGGATTCGTTCTTTATCTTTATGGTTAAGAAATATGATTGTGTTTTTCTAGGAGGTATTTCTTCTAATTGAGTATTTTCTAATTTTATACAAGAATCATCATTAAGAACACACCAACCAGATTCAATACATTTATATTGCTTTTTATCAACCATACTCACTATTGGTGATAATGTTATTTTCTCATTATTGTGTACTTCTAACAATAAATATCCTCTTTCTCCTACTGAAATAAAAATCATATTATCTTTATAACCATTCGACGATAAATTTAATATATTCGCAGGTGATTTAAATAAAAATATACACAACATAATGATTATTACAAAAAATACTATTGAAGCAACAAATAACCAATTTATTTTTTTTTCTTTTTTCATTTTAGTAGTTATCAAAGTCGTCATAATCTGTTTGTTGTCCCATCGGTGCTACTGCTCCAGGAACAAATGGTCTACCAAAACTGTCGCCGAATGGCGAAGCAGGTTGGGTTGCTCTGTTTAATTGTTTCATATTTGCAATAGTTTTATTTACACCACTTCTTGCATCTTCTTCAGTTTGTTTTACTGTAGCAACTTGCATTTGTAATTTTCTTACTTTCTCTCTTAATTCTTCAATAATTTTTATATTATCTGCATCTAATATAGATTTTACTATAGAACCAGATTCAGCAGTATATACGAAAACTATTCTACTTTCAACACCTGGATAACTTTTTGATGAATGTAAAATATGAATATGGTCTCGATGAATTGCTACAGGGTGAAGTATTCTTTTAGGAGGTAATGAATTTAATGCTACATATTCTATGTATAAAAAATCTTTTTCTGTAGCCTTTTCTATAAATTGTGACATTGTACCTACAAGACCAATATCTGCCATTATCAAAAGTTCACGTTTAACACTCATTGTAAATCATCTCCTAATTTCATATTATAATAAATTAAAATTAATGTAAAATAATAAAAATTAATACTGTTATCGATGAATAAAATACTGATTTATTCATTATTTTAATCATAAAGTCCTTCCATCTTTCGTCTTAACTTCTTTCTTTGAACCTGTTTGGAATCGAATATATGGATACCAAAAAATCATATAAAGTGCGTATAATGTTACCAATAATAAACACAATGCAATGGCCCCAATGTACATTCCCGACCTTATTTTTTGTTTATCTAATAAATCTTGAATTATGTTTGCTTCATTCTTGAATTTATCTCTTTCTCCAACTGTAGTTGGTATAGAAATGTCCTCTGAATTTATTCCGACTGGATAACGTAAATCACAATCATAATAAGAAGTATCTAAATCTCCTGTATCAACTACTCTACAAGAAACTTTATTATTATCAATCCAATCTACGGAAAAATCTTCTGGAACATCATAAGTCTTAAACGAAGTTTTAAATGTTATATCTCCAATTTCTTGAAACTGCTCTGGTTGGTCTACTCTAATAACTCCTTCAAGATTTTCTACTCTATCGTCTCTAACTTCAACGAATACATCTCCTTTATCAAAAATAGTGATTGAACCTACTGTTGGAAATTGTTTTATACTTCCTTTACCATCAACTATTCTTACAATTGGTACATTTTGAGAAGTTATATTAGATAAATTTGTATTCATTGCTGCTTGATTTGTTTTCAAATCCATTAATGTTAATGTAACTCCATCTGTAGTTTTTTCATTTATAGTAAATATTTTCTTTCTCGAATATTTTCCATATTTTACTGATGGTGTTTGATAAGAAGTAGAAGCATTACTAATTAATACAACTTTATTGAAAATTTTATTAACCGTTTGACAAATAGAATTTC
>Ga0302322_100000010_pt1 | contig 102395 bp, 93 predicted proteins | sample Fen_T0_2_FD_203757 | JGI IMG/M metagenome (GOLD analysis project Ga0302322, IMG submission 203757) | Peat permafrost microbial communities from Stordalen Mire near Abisko, Sweden - Fen_T0_2 | ecosystem: Environmental > Terrestrial > Soil > Wetlands > Permafrost | place: Sweden: Abisko...
ACTGTCAACTTAATCTTCTGTTTTTTATCATCTGACTTCTTAACGATGTCATTTAGAAACTTTGTTACTTGTTTAAAGTTGTAAGGAAACTTTGGACTTTTTTCGTCAACAGTCAGACCGATTAATCCCAGCGGGATTGCACCATTCGAAATAGATTCCTTTGCAGTGGTTGTAAATTCAAGAAGCTGATTTATTGACATTTCCTTTCCACCAAGAGGATCTCCAGTTGGACTCTTCGCCGCAGTTATTTCAGTTAATGATTCTTCAAGAGCGTCTACGAAATCTGAAAAGAATTTCATTGTCTCTCTCAGAGCTTTCTGCCCTGTCTTTTCTATTCTAATTGAAGTGTTTTCCTTAACTTCATAATTCTTTCCATTGACAACAAGGTCATATGATTTTCCATCAGGAGCAAGAGTCGCGTGCTCTTTTCTTAATCTGAGCTCCATTGCGACCTTCCTTTCTCCTCTTCCTTCACCAGACTTATCTGCACCCTTTTCAAATGGCGTTGTATTGAATTCAGACCACGGAATCCATACGCCATCAGTCAAAGGAGCAAATTGCGACTTCTCATCTTTGTTGTCAAATCCAAATGATTGCTGTTCGTCTTCTTCCAAACTCTCATTCGTTACTTCTTCTGGTTTACCGAATCCCTTGTTCTGAATTCTATTCAACTGATTCTGCCACTGTTCTTCTGAGTCTGTATCGACTTGATTCATTGAAGACGACCACGCTGACTTGCCGATTTTACCAGTAGCACTGCTTCCGAGTCCATCCATTGCTCCGATCTCTCTTATGATGTTCTCTACGATGTCATTGACAACAGACTCTAGCTTCCTTGGTTGAGCAGCTGAGTTTGCAGCAGACCTTCCGAGGTCATTAATAACATAATCAGATCCGCGCTTCATAATATTTTCAGAATGGTAGTCAGAAAAAGATATCCCAGAAGATTGAAGTTCCTTCATCATTTCTGGAATCTGGAACTTTTTGAAAATATCTTCAACATGCTTGTATTCTGTCTTAGCTAACTCTGCTGGATTCTTATTTCCTTCTGGCTTCTTTCCTGCAGTATTACTTGTTGACGTCTGTTTTGCAGCGGTTGTCTTTGCTCTAAGTGGACTTGCAGCAGTTGAAGATCCAGAAGAGTCGAACACACCCTCTTCCTTCATTCTACCACTTGCATACATCTTTGTCATTTCTTTTTGAATCGCATTCATCATTCCTGGATAATCGCCCTTAGCAAGGAACGGTCTGACAGAATCCTTCAATTCGGGATCCATGGCCCATCCTAGAACGTCATCGAGCTCATTCTTCTCTCCGCCAGAAAGTGGAGTTAACTTCTCTGTAACTATCCCAAAGAGTGCGAGTCTTGCTGGACTTGTCTCTTCTCTAAACTTGAATACATCATGAATACGAACGACGTGCTTGTTACTCTTTCCCTTCAAAGCAAATGATGATATAGCCTCTGGATTGTCAGTAGTGACCTTCAAAACGACATTGTTTCCGACGTCATAGGCAATGCCATCTTTTCCTTTTCCAAGCTGCTTTCTCTTATTAATATCTATTGAATACGGACGAAGAGAAAGAAGAGATGCTGCGTTGTTGTCAAGAGTTTCCTCAATGTCAGGTATATCTGCACCAACGCCGAGAGCTTCCTTAACCTGCTTCTTCTCTGACCCTGTCCCCATTTCTTTCTTTAATGCTGCATAAATCTTCTGGAAATCATCTTCATTGGATACGAGATGAGGATCGACAAGAGATTTAACAACATCCTCCTTATCTGTAGCTATAGCTTCCCTCACTCTTGTTGCCGATACACGATCTGCTTCATCGTCATTCTTTACATCTGGAAGAGCTTGAACAACAGCTAACCCTGGATCAAAGAAGAGATCATTACCAGCTTCCTTGTACTTCAACGCACTTTGAAGCTGCTTCTTCATTTCCTCTGCTCTATCTTGTCCGACCAGAATTGTCGCTGCAACATCAGCTTCCAACGTTGATCTCTTGTTCTTTACAATATCAGATAGAACGCCTGGAATGAACCCACTATTCTTTCCATCGAATTCAGCCTTGTGCACTTCTAATTTCGAAAATACATCTGGAAGAGACTTCTTCATCATTTCTAAACGTAAATCAAATGAGAATGGATTCTTCTTATCCTTCGTATTTCCAGCGACAATAACAATTACCTTGTTAAACTTGTGAGCAAGATCTCTTATAACCTCTGCGTGACCCTTATGGAAGGGCTGATAACGTCCTATTGTAACACCTACCTTGTCAGCCTTCGCTTCACCGAGGACCTCGAGGATGCTCTCAACTATCTTCTGTTCTAGCTGCTTAGGTGTTGTACCTGGAGACTTTGAACTTCCACCCAAGTCTATTAGAACGTAGTCACTTCCACGCTTCATGATATTACCAGCATGAACATCTGAGAACTCTATCTTATTCTTGTTTAACTCTTCCAACATCTCGGGGAAATTCATCTTCTCTAGAATAGAAAAGATCTCTTCTGCTTCATTCACATCTGCTGCATGTGTAACTCTGCTCTTTATTTCTTCCCATGGTAGAGTCCACGGATTTAAAGAGTGACGTGATGGATCACCAATATTATTGACATTGCTCATTATGAACTTCACAGCTCTACTAAAATCAACCTCTTCTGTATTTGTTATTGGAGAGAGCTTCTCCTGAACAATACCATACCACTTTGCATCCTTCGTTGGCATTGCAAATACATCATTGATATGAACAATGTGTTTGAATTTCTTTCCCTTGATATGATTACTTGCCAAAGCTTCGGTTTCATCTTCTGTGATCTTTAAAACCTTTCCGCCGACGTCATACGCAACGCCGTTATATCCCGAACCAAGCTCCTTGGCCTTAGAGACATTTACTCCGCGCTTTAGAAGTTTGTCAGAATATACATTAAGAACTTCATCTGGTTTAGCAATAAGAGACTGTGACCATGGTTCATTTGTGGCTTCAAGTACTTCTGGTTCCTGTCCACCATCTGTGCTTGAATAGCCTAAATCCATTATAACATACTTTCCATTTTGTCTCTTCATAATATTCGCAGCATGGTAATCTTCATATGATATTCCATTTTTCGCAACTTCATCAACCATTTGAGGTACATCATACTTCTTAAGTGTCTCTATTGAATCATAAAATCTCTTCTGCATTTTAGCAGACGCTTCGCTTCCAACATTTTTGATATCTCTAGAAAGCATAGACTTCATCAAACCGAAAGTAGTATTCCAGTCTCCACCGTCAGTCTTTGACTTAGCTTGCCAGAAAAGTGAATCCGTAAATGCCTGATTCAACATGCCACCTTCACCTGTTGAATTATATGCTGGTGTTTTAGCTCCAGGAATTCCAGTCAACTTCTCCAGAACTATTCCAAATCGCTCTCCCATCTTTGACTTAGGGAATGCAAACACATCGTAGATGTGAGCAATATGATCTGATTTTACTCCTTTAAGTTTCAATGAAGCTTGAGCTTCAGTAAAGTCAGCAGTTATCTTTAGAACCTTTCCGTCACCAATGTCAAATGCACTTCCCTTTGTTCCTGTGCCTAAGTGCAATGGCATTCCTTTGATCTCTATTCCTCTCTTGGCAAGTTTGTCCTTATAGAAGAGAGCAACATCTGCGTTGTTAGCAGACTTCAATTGCCTTGATGGAGTCATCTGTGAATCTTCATTTACATCTTCACCAGTGGTTATCTTCTCAAATCTATTCTGACCGAGCATCAACTTCAACAAAGCCGTCTTCTTTGTGAGTTCACCCTTCATTGACTCGATCTTTGGTATCGAAGAAGAAACTCCATCAAGAAACTGTTTCATCCCCGCAAATGCCTCGTCTGTTCTCTTCTTGATAATCTGATCCATCTTTACTTTCTTGATCACATTACCAGAGTCATCCTTGACATCATGAGAGATCTCACCAGACTTTTCAGCGTCCCAATCAGCTTGAAGCTTATCAAATTCCTTTCTGACAGTCTCTAGTTCTTTCTTGAATGAAGAGACATAATCTCCCTTCATGAGATCATTCTTCTTGATATACTGAGATAGAATGTAATCAGCTTTCTTGTCTGGAGTATTCGCTTCGGCTGGATAATCCAACTCTGCTCCGAACTTCTTTAGCTGACTTACGAATGTTGTTGACTTGGCAACAGGAGATCCCATTACATTATCTGAGATTGCATTGCGGAACTTCTGCATTATACCAAATTCCCACTTATCTCCGATCTTTACTCCAGTGTCAAGAAGCTTTCTGTACTGCCACAAGAATGTGTTTAACTTTGTGAAGTAATCTTTATCTACGAGTTTTGTAAGCTGTCCTGATTCTAGATCTCTAAATACAATTCCTTCTACGTCTCCACCTTCAGGACCGTACGCCGACTTCTGTTTACGAAGTTGACCGACAAACTTTTTCTTCAAAGCCAACTGAATATTCTTAAAATTGTCTAGTGCTGCCTTGTACGCAGCTTTTCCAGAAGCCTTTAGCTTATCTGGAGCAAGTTGCTTTAGATGATCGTGAATCTGCTTGAGTGAATCAAACTCATTCTTTACATCGACGAATACTTCTTCTGGTGAAATGATTCTCTTATATTCAAACTTCCAATCCTCTTCACCATCATTCAATTTTTGTCCAGCAGACTTTGTTACAGCTTCGGCAATCTTCTTACCCTCAACTTCTGGTATGACGCCGCCATCTGACTTATGGACACCATGAATCATAATTACATTTGGTCCGTACTCTATCGTATTTGGAATCTTTGTGTAGAGAACCTCTGCAACCATCATGGCGACATCTTGTGGCCAGGCCTTTGCAATCTCCCCTTCCTTGGACGCAAGTGCTTGGTGAGCCATCTTGAGTGACTTGAACATTGGTTTATCACCGTACTGTGAAGCGTCAGTACGCTTTTGACCATTCTTTGACTGAGTCCAGATCTTTCCATTCTCTATACCGAATGTGATGCGAGCAGAACCATCTACCTTTTCAGAAACTTCAAGACCACCTTTGATTGGAAGGTCCTTGTATTTCTCCAGGAATGTCATGAACTCTTCTGGTTTCATGTCTTCGAGATGAGCAATTCCTTTTGGAAGATCCTTCGGAGTAGCTTCTTCAGCTTCTCCAAGTTCTTTTGGAACTTCTCTCTTCGTTGACTTCATGAACCCCCTATAGTATTCCTTGATCTTCTGTAGTTCTTCTGGTTTAAATGAAGCCTGAACCTTCGTCCATATCTTTTCAAATGGCTGCTTAAGATCCTGAACTGTCCAAGGCTGAGAACTTCCCTTTGAGATGAGAGCAACTGCGTGCTCTGGATCCTGATTATACTTCTTGTCCTGGTCGCCTTTCATGAAGATCCCGCGACTTGGGCTGACAGAATGTCCAGTTATGACACTCATTATGGCATTTACTATTCCTCTTACGTGGACTCCAGTATACTTTGATTCATCCTCACTTGGTCCATAATATTGAAATTGAGTCCACGCCTCAGGACCAACCATCAAATCAATTTGAACGTGCTTACCTGAAATGATTCCCTCTGAAGAATACTGAGGGAATTTTACACTCACCTCTCCCAATCCCTTATTCAATTTGACTTCGGGACCGAGGTTCTTGATTGTATTCGTAATGTCTTCGAGAGACATGTCAGTGTCTAGTCCGAGATCGATATCACCGCTGGAAGACTTCTTTCCAGTTGAACCAATTGGTTTGACAGACTTGTGGGGTATCTTCTTTAATATTTCAGCTTCGAATCTTTGTAGTGTTGGACCAACGTTCTCTTTTGAAATCCTGTCACCGCCAACTGCTCCACCACCTTCCTTGACAACCAGTCCATCAAGAACAGCATTCGTTACAATATCGAGAGCATCTCTTTCATCGAACACGTCAACTGGATCTGTAGTCTTTACAATGCCAACAGGAACGATAGCGGCAATGATATCTTCCACAATTGATTCTTCATCGATGGGCTTATCAGAAATTTCAGGACCTTCTTCATCTGGAATCATTTCAGGAGGTACTGGATATCCTGGAGTTCCCGCACCGCGACCTACGCCGATCGATTGACCAGATCCCTGTCTAACATTAAGTTTTGCCACTCAATAACCTCAGCCACCGATAAGCAGCGAAATCAGTTTTTCAATACTTAAAGCACCGCCAACAACTCCCGTGCCAGCTACAGCTACAATTGCTGCCCACTTAACAACAGTAACAAGAAGCTTGAGTTGCTTTCCCTGAGACTCTATTGGAACTACTTTTTCCTCAAGTAGATTTGTTCTCTTGACGTGCTCATCTAGACTTACCTGTTGTTTGCCGAGAGTTACGTCCATTGAGTCCAATCGTACATCAAGCTTATCAATCTTGTCTGATAATCTGTTAAGACTATTATCTTCATTGTTGATATGATCACGAAGCAAATCACTTAACGAATCTATCTTTACTTCTAGGACTTCATTTGACTTCTTAACTGGCATCTTCTTTGTCCTCGGCATGTTATTTCTTTCTTTTGAAGAGAGAGGTCATCTTTACACCGACACTCTCGAATTGAGCATACTTTTTCCACATGTCGGGAATCTTTGGCAGTCTGCGAACTTGCTGCGGATTTGCTTCCCCCGAATAATTATCTGGAGTAAAAAATCTCCATCCACTTTCATCTTTACCTACCACAGTTGACTTATGAAGTAAATTAAAAATCTTTATCTTTTCAGCTTGAGATATCGGCCAACGCTCAACTCTTAAATCTACAACACCGTTATCATCAGTTTCGAAGTGAGGCATCTCTCTGATCTTAAGTGGATCAGTATCTTGATGCACGTCTTGCACCTCGAAACCTTCATGTCCATTTTCTTCCGCTTCATAAAGCTTCATAGTGTATTATGAATTCCCTTAAAGAAGAACTTAACAGCCCCTGTCTTTGTGACAAGAATCTTTAGTGGATCTGGAATATCTCTGAAGGTTATAACGATCTCTTGGGCTCCAGGAAGTGTCTTGGACTTTGGATCCATGGTTATGGACTGAACTGACTTCCCTGTAATCTCGTCCGCAATCTTGCCGCCAGTTACATCTTCTGCATCCTCGACTTCATCGGGAGCTGCGACGTCCTTTTCTAGAGTCTTATCAGTCGCTGGATCCTCTGGAACTGGAAGTTCCTTGGGTTCGCCTGGAGCCTTTGCATCCTTTGTCTTTGGCTGCTTGCCTACTTCCTTCTTCTTTTCTGGAGGCTTTGCACTCTTCTTCTCTGGTTCAGATGATGCGTCTACAACGCCAGTATCCTTGTCTTTCTCTTCTGGTTTCTCCATCAATTCTAGAATGTGATTTTGAAGCTCTTCACGAATTATTTGAACGAGCAATGACTTCTTAATTTTCATCTGGAGAATCTCCTATAGACGCAGAGGACAGAAACCTCTAGCTAAGTAGACTCGCTAGATCGAAAAACAACTAAGTTAATGTTTTTTCAGAGCTACATGTGATTCTATCTGCCCAATGAAGTAGAAGTGCAAGTTCTGGTTCTTTCATTTTATAAGAACTATTTGCATCTGAATATGGACCATCTGAAATTCTGATGGCTACAAATTCATCGCAAGTCATTGTAATTCCATACTTTTGAAGAACAAAGATCGTTCTATCTTCAGTTGCCGTGACTTTACATTCCTTATTGATCTCGTACAACATACCCTTCTTCACATGCCACTCTGACTTATTCTGGAGATAGTATTCATTTTCTCCGTCGCCGGCCTTACCAAGATCATGAAACAATCCCACAAATGCAAGAGTATTGTCACTATACTTTCCTGGACAGAAGACCCTTGCCATCTTGACAAGATTCTTACAAACAGATAACGAATGTTCTAGAAGACCACCAGGAAAACAATTATGATACTCTTCTCTGCTAGAAGCTGGAGCTGTGAAATACGTTTCACCGATCTTATTATCCATCATAAACTTGATAGCTGCCTGTCTATCTGCAGACATCGTCTCAATCAAATTCCAGAAAGTCTTAATGTGTTCATTGAACTTCTCGTCAGTCAGTGCATTCGCCATAGTTTTCTCCTTGATTACTCTTTACAACAAATCCAGTAACATGCTCTGCTAGACCAGGAAGTAACTTGCAAAGTTCAAGTTCGTCAGGATGAATATCGAAAACCATTTCATCGTGAACCGTAAACAGAAACTTACTCTTCCTTACTTTCAAAGCTTCAACGCAAGCATGAACAGCCTTATTGAAAATGTATGAACTGTAAGTTTGTGCATACAGTCCAATGATTTTACCATCATGATCAAGTCTGTCAATCTCAACCTTATGACCAGCAGGACTCATTACAAAGCCCATGCTGCGGGCAATCAATGACAGATTTGTTCTAAATCTAGAGATTGGTTCAAATGCTACATCCAAGATCCTAAGCATCTCAGTTAGCTTGTCTCTTGGAAGTAGAGTTGATTTTTGCAGTCCTTCGAGAGATGATCCATAAATGTGAGAGTATGTAATCTTCTTCGTCGTCGCTCTAAGTTCTGGAGTTACTTCTCCAAAAAGAGATGCAGTCTTATTGTGGAAATCCTTCTCATGTTTGATAAAGTTATTTAGTTCTGGATCATTGACAGCTTCAACGATGCAACGGTAATCGATTGCATTGAAGTCAACAACTAAAATCTTCCCACCATCCCATCTACTAATGATAGACTTTCGTGCAGCTCCATGTGGGATTGCCATTGCATTGAAGCCACCGACATGCCTCAATCTCCAAGTCTTAGAACCAACAGGACTAATCTTCGTCTTTACAAATCCGCCTTTGAGAAGTCCCTTGATATGAGAGAAGAACTTCTCTTCGTGTTTCAATAGGTTTACTGACTTGCACATCTTATCAACATATGGGACATCAATCTTGATCATGCAATCTTCGATGAACATAATATCTTTGAAGACTGGCCATACGATATTCTTGTAATGTTCAACATCATCACGCTTTAGAAGTTCCCAGAGTTCCTTGATGACTCTAACACGAGCATTCATATATTCATTACGAATATCAATTGGTATGAGATCTATAAGTGGAAGAGACTCAATATCCATCTTGGCTTCTGAGATGGCTCTAGTGTGTGCAGAGAAGCGCTTCTCAAGTTCCAGGTAAACACCCTTGGACGGAATGTTTGATGATCTGACGAGGCCAGAGAGCTCTCCGTCATGGCTATAAAGCATCTTGATATCGTAAACTTCAAGGTCAGAGAGGATGTTAAATTTAAGAAATTTTCGAACATCGAAGCAGACAACTTCACTCAGATCTTCAATGACTTGTACATCTTCGAGTACGATCGAAAACAATTCACTATTTCCAGACTTGTCTGTATATCCATCGAGAAATATCATGTGACCATTATATCACAAGACTTACAACATAGAACTATTTTATACCACCCCACGTTCCGTCTTTATTCCAGCCCCATGTTGTATCATCCTTTACTTTACCTGGAGCTGTTGGATCTTTCTTTTTCTTGTTTGTGCTTGGTTGCCTCGGTGCTGTTTGTGGAGGAGCTTTCAATCTTCCCTGTGTTCCAAGAGGATCTGTTCCTTCAGCCATAACTTGAATTGTTGTAAGGAACGATCCTCTTTCTATTGTATCTTCTCTTGACATAACAAAGAATGGACCATCCCAATATCTTACACCGAACTCCAACCACAACAATCCAAATACATCAGCGGCAAAATTCCCAAGCATCGTTATGCTACCCTTGATTGTCGGAGCAAATAACTGTTGAACTGGTACAACGTTATCTTCTTTGTTAGCAGCATCAGGACTTGATGTTTTCTGTTGTCTATTTGTTGCTTCATCTCCAAGATATCTTCTCATAAAGATGCCTTTCATTTGATCGTCCTGTATTACTTCAAATGAAGCATCTTTGATATACGAATTTGCTCTGATCATGGAGACGTACGGAACTCCATTGTCAACGACAGCTTTTTTAATTGCTGCTCTTGGAGTTTCAAGATTCATTTTAGTTTCATAATTTTTAGAAGAAAACTTGATATATTCTGCTTTCTGATCGAAGATGTGCACGACAACATTGTGCTTTCCATTCTTTGTAGTTACAACATTTCTCATCATGATTATTGGAATCTGCGCCAACGAATCACTGTTCTTAAGATCCCATGAATCATCTCTTGACATAAGATCCATGAATGGTCTAAGAAAGTTATACAGTGTTAATCTAGTTCCAGTCTTAATAAGATCACTGAATATTTTCTCTACGTCACTCATTGGAAGAGAATACTCAGAGAGAGGCTTACCGGCAACATTTGTTAATGAAAAACGCTGTGGTTGACTTGGACATCTATCATTAAAGTTTCCCACAAATAAGTCTCTAAATTTATATCCTATGTCCTTATAAGCTTTTTCTATGCATGGTATAAAGATAGAATCGAGTAGGATGCCGAAATTTATCAACTTTGATCCTGATTTCTTATCTACTTTCAAATCTTTATTCTTGCCTACTGTTTCTTTTACGTCATGAAGAAGTTTCTTCATTGCATCTCTATCGTTGTAAAATTCTATCTCTTCTTTTTTTACAAGATTTAATCTCTTCTTATCATCATCTGAAACTTTTTCTGTGAGGAAAGCTTGCCTGAGACTAAATTCTCCTAGCTCATATCCTTCGATGTTAAACTTTATTTGAGCGTCTGGACCAATATTGAACTTATAATTCGTTATGATAAATCTGATTTGACTTTTTCCAGGTACGTTGACGATTTTCTTACCCGTGTTTAATTGAAAGCCATCTCCATTCAATATTCCATTCTTTACTCCACTTGAAGCAGACCAACCATATTCCATTGCAAATGCTTGTCCTGGAGTTATCAATGAAGACCACGAGTCAGAATCACCTTCATGCTCCATTGTTGGACCAGATTTTATGTGTCTTTCGAAAATGATATCGGGTCTATGTGCTGTGAATGACAGGTTTATTGTTCTATAGAGAATCGTTCCTCTTGGATTTTCTGTCTTAATTGATATTCTTTCAAGAGATACAGGTGGTCTTTCTCTAAATCTAAACTCATCTTCGTTGCCTATACTTGCTCCAAATTTTGGAGGACTAACAAGAAGTAGTGAGAGAGGATTTTTTGGCGTTGGATCATTACTTGAAATCGGATGCATTGCTACGCCAGTCGTTGGGTCAACTTCCCACAACAAAACATACGGCACTGCTTGAGCAATATCTGCTGGCGTTAAGCTCTCCAATAACTCAAACGCACCTTGATCAGTTATTGCATGAGGTACATAATCATCTTCTGCTGTCGTGAATGTTTTTGACATTATCCGAGTATCTTATTCAAGATATCCTTTGCATCATTTGGTATTCTCAAAGCTCTCCCTGGAGTTAAGCCGCCTGATGAGAAGGGATAATTTATTCCATTCACTAGAGCTATTACCCACCAGTATTCGTCGTTGCCTAGGAAGCGTGCAGCAAGATGATCCAATCTATCTCCAGCCTTGTACACGTATTCTATTGTCTTTACATTTTCGAGGTAGTCTATGTTCTTTAGACCTGCCGATAGCTTTGGAAGTCTAAACGTTCTATACGCGTTACCGTCTAGAATTCCAGTATCTGTGTATCTACTTTTAGACATATATTACCTCGTCTTATGAATCGCGTCTACACTTATCATTGTTTCGTAGTCTAGATCTCTCTGATCTCCGAAATCTCTATGTGCCTGATTATTAATAACTGGAGGGTCATTTGTTCCATAGATGTTTGTAATATTTGGAGTGTATATTCCTGTAGCTGGAATTATTTCGCCGATGCCTCCAAACTTTCCCTCTGTTCCTCTTCCAATTGGAACATCATGTAACACAGTAAATGATAGTGAAACATCTACACTCCTTGGCAACTTATATGTTTTGTTAAGCTCCCAAAGCTTATCTGAGTAGTCATAATCCAAGCTTGTTAAAATACCAGGAAGTCCCTTCCCAGCAATGTTACCTGCAGCATTTATAACATCTCCTACACGCATTCTGATAACTGGACCTGACTTGTAGACTAGATTGTTATCGTATTCTGGATACACCATAGATGATAACCAATGAAGTTTCTGATATATTGTTCTAACATCTTCTGGACCAAATGCAACCAATTGAAAGCTCAGACTTACAGTTCTTTTTGTTGATTGATATGTGGCTACAGGATCAACTCTTCCATAATACTGTTGTTCGTTCCATTGTGGAGAAAGACTTTCTGCAAGACTTGTTATAATTGGTCTGAAGTAAACTGTCCTGAATACGTCGCCGACTGGACGAAGATCAGTGAAGCAGAGTGGAACATACACTGAATCGTCGTCAGTTTGATCACCTTCACTTTTTCTAAATGTTCTAAATCCTAGAGCATTATCTCCTTTCAACCTCATTGGAATTATACCGTTGTCAAATGACGTGGGAACCAACTGATCTCTATTAATAGTGACAGGCTGTAAACCAAATAGTTGAGATGCACTTTTCTTCAATCTAGATAATACCGGTTGCATCGCATCCCCAAAGTTGCCAGGAGACACTGGGTTAGTTGGAATAGGAACAACTGGTAAATTCGCATTGGCTAAAGCTGTTGTAACCATGCTTCCTATTCTTACTTGATACATCTCAGTATCTCCAGCATCTTTTACAAGATCTAGAGCTGGCATCAAGAACTCACTACTTCCTGGAGGAGGTGCTGCTAATGCTGGGTTCCATACTCTACCGTATATATTCTGAGCAAACATTCCTACCTGAACAGCCGCATGCACCGCAAGCTTTCCAGGAGCAAGTCTTGCCATTCTTTCAAGATGTCTTTCGTATAAAATTGGATCGAGAGCAAGTGCGCCAGGATCTGACCCTCCGAATATTGGAGAATATGTTTCGCCAACTACAGCATATCCAGAAGATATGTTAAGAACTGGAGAAGCTGGATGAACTGGTTCGTGAGGAGCGGGATTCTTTACTTCTGGTGGTTCTGGTAGAATTCCAGGCTTCGTCTGTCTTACTGCCTTGATTTGAGGAAGAGCTGCTGGAGAACTAATGACAGGCAATGGAGGTGGTGGTAAAGCACCAGGAGAAGACAAAACTACAGGAGGTGGATCTGGAAGTAGAGCTGGAGTTCCAATGATTGGAAGAGGAGGTGGTGGTAATAACGATGGTGAAGATAAAGAAACAATAGGAGGATCAGGAAGAACTTCTGGTGCAGACAATGAAACAGCTGGAGGATTTGGCAGTCTAGATGGAGTTGAAAGAGCGGGGGCTGGTTCTGGTGGCAATACAGACGGAGAGCCCAAGGTGACCGCTGGAGGGACTGGAAGTTGTCCTGGGTGAGAAAGGACAACTATTGGTGGAGGAGGTAAGGCAGATGGCGTAGAGAGGATCAGGTCTGGATTTGGAAGAACCTTCGGATTCTCTAGAAAGCTTTCACGTGCAGGATCATATGGATCTAGTTGTGTGTCTGGATTCTTTAATCTAGAACCTATGTACTGTCCTATCAAAGTCTTTACATCTGCCATCTAAATTTCCTCATTACGATCCAGAAACCATGTTTGGTATCAAGTGCTGTACCGTCGTCTTTGCCATTTCCTTTCCATCTACTTGCAGACTTATATTGATGTTTGAATTTCCACCAGCTGGAACAGCTACTGGCTTATTCGCATAGTTGGCTGGAGAAACTGGATTTTTTACAACTTGTGAAGGTGTCTGTCCTTCCATTCCCTCTCTTGCAGCAGCATACATGTTCTTGTATCCAGTTTCATATTTTGCTGTTGCTCCACTCCTTAACTTCTGTAACATGTCTTCTGTATCTTTTACTCCAGCTTCTCCGAGTATTGTTTTCACATCAGCGTCTGTCATCGTCGCCATTCTTGTTCCTATACCAGCCAACTCTTTACTTGAAAGTCCACCGCCCTTCAACTTTCCTATCATCTCCTCGATGCTTCCAGATCCAGTCGTAGCAATTGCATTTTCCTTTGCTATGTCCTTAGATGATCTTGCCTTAAGAAAATCTGGAGTCCAATCTGAAAATACGTCTGGAATTAATTTTCTAAGTATTGTTTTTACAAGCTCCCATGAATCTTTCCAGAACTTATTTGTGTTTTCTTGCCAGGCGATAGTCGTATCGATCCAAATATCTTGGATTGACTTTCCTTTCACTTTCACATTCTCTAGAAGCCAATTGAATGCTGTTCCTAGAGCGTATCCAGCTGCGCCAGCTGCAGCAAGAGCAGCAGTTGCACCTAGCAATGCTGGAGCAAGTGACGAGAATGCACCCATCAATCCAGATGTTCCAGTTATGAGTCCGACCATGGCCGATATACCTTTGACTACGCTAACGCCACCTATGATACCTTGTAGCGCCGTAAATCCAATTATGATACCCTCTATATGTTCAGCTACGAATTCAAAGAAGCTTAAAGCATATCCTAGATTTTTTTCTGTGAATATTGTCTGAACGACCTTCTTTCCATCCTCATATAACTTTCCAACAGCCTCTGCTCCTACACCGATTGCATCGACAATCTTTTGCATTGTCTTTTCGGATTCTGGTCCATCGCTTGTAAATGCAGAAAGTAAACCTCCAATGTCTGTAGCGATTTTGCTTATGAAATTTTTTATCTTATCATTCTTCTGCAATAATTTAAAGAAGTGTTCAAATCTTCCAACAACATCTTGAACATGTTGTGCAAATGTTTTTAATTTCTTGCCGTGCTCATCTACTCCATCTAGAAGTCCTATTGCTTTTAATATTGGTGTGTAGATATCTTTGAATGCAGCCGTAATCTGATCCATGATCTGGCCAAAATTCAAGAGAGTTTCAGATGTCTTAGCTAAACCTTTTCTTATTAACTCTTCGTCTGAGATTTTTTTCTTATCTGCTCTTTCCTTCTTCTTCTGAAATTCAGCCAGCGTCATGTTACTTGACATTATTCCTGCGGCTTCTTCGTCAGAAAGTTGCATTGTCTGTGCAAAGAATTTTCTTTCTTGACGGTTCATGTTTTCCCAAGTTTTACCTTGAGATTTCATTTCTCCTCTTACCATCTCTAAACGTTTACTTGGATCCTGCTCCAGCATCATCGACAATGAATTCACACTCGTGCCAAATACAGTGTTCAATTTTGCCATTGATGTTGCAGCAGAGTCAAAGTTATCTGACATCTCTGTAAACCTCTCAAGGCCCTGAAGAGAAACGCCAAGCTTTTTAGCAAACGCAGCAGATTTCAGGAACACATCTTGTCCCTTTTTGCCAAATGAAACCATGAATCCCTTGGCGGCATTGATTTCTTTTCCAAAATCAGCAACAGGAACACCGGCAAGATCTGCTGCCCTTGAGACGTTTGCGAGGTTCTTTGTCGTGTTCTTGCTTTCATCTCCCATTAATGTGAAAGACCTTGCTATTTCACCAGCAGATTGTCCACCGATTCCAAGAGCTCTTCCAGCCTTTGTTGCGTCAATCGTAAGTTGGTTGTAGTTCTCACCAACAAATCCCACAGCGTGGGCCGTCTCTTCGAACATCTTAAGACCGACACCTAACTCACCTCCAGTTAGAGCTCGCATCTGCCCTTCTAACTTCCAACCTGCACCTCTAGCTGAGTCTAAATTCTCAGTAGTGGCTCCCATTGAAAGATTGAATTGCCCTGTAGCTTTTGTAGATCGTTCAAAAAGATCGTAGATCTTTGTGAGACCCTTCCATAACAAGCTAAAACTATCTGTGACAGAGTCAATTGTTAGAGCTACGAATGCCTTTCCTAGATTGTTTATCGCCGAAAAAAGTTGTACGCCTAGTGTCTTTGCAAGCACGGTCGCCGCAGAATCTAATCCTTCAGCACCCTTTGCTATGGCATTTAATCTTGATGCTAAATTTTTTGAAAGCTGCGTGTTTAAAACACTTGCCTTATCTGCAAGTTCATCTATACCATTTGCCTTAAACTCAAATGGTTTTATATTCCCTATCTCACTTAATTTCGTGGCGATATCTTGAAGAAGACCATTTGCCCCTTCAAGACTTACGTTTAAATCCTTTATCCTTTTTCTATCATTCGCCATTGACTATTTCTTCCCTGGGAGTCCTTTTTTCAAAGGTTGTGGTTCATCTCCTTTTTTCTGTGATATCTCTTTTACTGTTCTTTTTAACCACCACTTTCTAATAAAGACAGGCATATTTTCTGCCGTTTCATAATCTATATGACAATGATATACTAACTGGAAAATTTCTTCCAACAGAAATTCTTTATCATTAGGACTTAGGCCAAAAAAACTCTATCCCCATCGGGACATCTACCTCCGATTCCTCTGAACAAGAAGGACACTTGAACAGTTGCTTCATCTCTACTCCCGGAGAAATTTTTTCTATGAATGCTCTTAGATCTCTTGAATCTCTCGCTGGAAGATTTCTTACAATCTGAGATAGCTTTTGTTTATCTGATTCACCACCAACAGAAATAATCTGTGTTAGAAGTCTTGTTGTTATAAGAGATTCTAAACCATTTGAGATCTTTCTAGACTTATCAAGATTGGCTGACAGATCTCTCTCATCTACTCCAGTTAGTAGCTTAAAGACAACTTCTTTTCTAGAAACAGGAAGCTGGAATGAGAATTCATTTACGCCTTGAGCTCTTGGTTCGATACCAAGTCTCTTAACAGGAAGAGCAGCTAAATCAAATTCGTGATCTGATTTGTTGTCACACTTCGGACATTCTACTTGAACCTTATATTCCTGTCCATATCCCGTGATGCGGATTGCTATCAAAGCTGCATTACGATCTCCTACAAGCATGCTGTCGACATCTATACTTCTATCTAGAATGCAACTCCTAAGCAATGCGTCAAGTGCTTTGCCGGCCTTCAAGAGCCCTCTAGAAGTGAGAATATCTTCTTCCTTTGCCGTCATCGCCTTTATTTCTACAAGTTCCTTTCCGAACAACGTAGAAGTCTGTGGGTAGACCTTACCCTGACTTGGAAGTGGAACGGCAGCAGCTGGAGGTGTATATCCAGGATCTCCTGGCGTAGGCTGTTGATTTGACAACATAACTTTCTCTTCAGACATGTTTTCCCCTTTCTAGGAATGAAATGCTCCAGATAAATAGAGAGTCGATCCGGATTCTCTCAGACCATCTCATCTTCTATATCTAAACGATTCAACAGGGGATCGAACTAATACTTCTTATGCCTTCCCTTGTAGTTGTCTGTTAATGCATGACAATTTGCACAAAGTATGCTGCAATTCTCCTTGCTTCCATCATTTTTGTTTCCATTAATATGATGAAGTTCAAGAGGAATTTTTTCTCCTTCCCATTCTTCTCTCTTACATTTCCAACACATTCTTCCAAATTCTTTGAAGAGTCTATTTTTTCTTGCTTCGTTACCACCGAGGCAGTCAAATGAAACAAGATCAATCTTTGAAGAAGGACAGTCTGGACATCTTCTACGTTTCCATCCAATGGGCTTTGGAAAATGTCTCTTACATTTCATACAAAATTTTATTGGACGATTTCCAAGAGCAGATTGATGCAAAGAAATAGATGTCTTTTTATTTCTTTCTGCTCTGTTTTGGTTGGCTCCAAAACTAAAAGCACAAAACTTACTACAAAATCTACCAGAACCATAATGTCCATCATGTTCAATATTGCATTTCTCGCAGAGCATACAATATATAGTAGAGCACTTTATTTTAGACTTGGGCGACCCATAACAGAGTTAAACTGTTTTCTAAAAGTTCATCGCGCTTTTCGTGTTATCGTTACACCAATGGGCCAAAAACTGGTAGGGAAGGTACGATCTTAACCGTACGTCTCTATTGCATTCGAGTGCTTCTAGCGCTAAGTCCTCAGCTACTTCCCCTTAAAACTGGCGTACGGGGTCCGGTGCCGTTCCGGACATTCTCTCTAATTAAAGAGAATTCTAACCTTAAACTACCCGTACATAAAGCCCTCTGGTGTTCCCGAGTCACCGACCTCCCGGTTAAATACCGGTCGCTCTACAGTCTGAGCTAAGAGGGCATATTCAATTGTTACTTCAACAAAGGCAACCTACTAAAATATTTCCTCAGTTCCCTGCGATTCCCAGGAACCACACCGATAGACATCAATTGTCCTGTGTATGGTGCATCTGGTTCAAATATAAGCTTATGAGACACGCCATTCTTACAAAGTTCCCAAGATAGATCCTTGAGCTCTTGTTCATTCTTTGTCACAAGTGCAAATGCAAATGTTCCAGAATGCATACCACCTGGAGAACTTTCTCCGGCGGCATGAATTAGTTGTGCTGCTTGCGTTCCATGAGGAAGATCTGCACGTGTTATACAATAATGTGCAACCACTTCAACTCTTTCTTTTTCAGAATCCGTGATGGCTTGATTCGTGATGGTTTGGTTCGTTCATAAAATTATATATCTTTCTATAAGTTAAAGTGAACTACTTACCACTAATTTTTGCCAATACCTTTGCAACGATATCTCTTTGACTCTTCTGAACTTCCTGATCATCTCTAAACATAAAGAGAGCAGAAAGAACAGCGTGAAGTTCGTCATCCTTAAGATCACCAAGAACAGTTCTTGAGTTTGATGGAACTTCTGGCTTCCAATCCTGAGATGTGTTGCTTGGAGTCTTTGGCGTTGCATCTGCTTCTCTTAATGCTCTTTCCCAGATATTCATGTTTGTCCCCAAAATAGATGTCCACATACTACACCAAGTGCGAACGGGATAATAGGATTTGCTTTAGCTGCATTAAACGTCATTTCTGAAACTGTGTCACCTGGAATAGGATTCGATACGGCAAAGATATCCCAAGCAATCACGACGGCGATTGCAACGAGAACAACTATAATTGTTATGGTTTTTGTTGAGATCATGTATTATTGCCCGTCACCTAAGCTAGGCATACTATCTTCTGCCATTTTCTGTATTTTATTTACAATGGAAGATGGTATGCCAGCTTGATCTAAAGAAGAAAGAGCTAGATCTAGCCAATCACGTTCTGAGAACTGCGAAAGCACTGGACTATCAAACAGCTTTTCTACTTTCTGATTAGGTTGAATTGGACCCTCAGACAACACAAATACATTTGATAGCTTGACCATGATTCACCTCAGTACTGCAAAGTTGCATTATCAAAACGTAGAGTAAATGAAATTTCCACGTTGTCAGAAGAAGCATAGTCAAGATCGCCAAAGTTGACGTCCTGAGGCCAGGCGCCCTTGATATCCCATAGTTCAACGACAGTTCCTTGAGGATCAAGGAGCTTCAATGAAATATCCTTCTTGTAGAACGTAGCATAACCCATTCTTCCAGTTAGAGGCTCATAGTCAAGTCTAAGCCAGTCCATGATCTTCTGAGCTGCAGAAGGAGCGACTGGATCGTGAGTGGTGATTGCAATAGGATTCCATGCCATCTTACCAGACACATAGCGCTTAGCATTGATATAGTCAATAACTGTTTCTTCAAAAGTTGCCTGTGGACGTGCAGCAGTCTTCAAGACGAAGGCATCAATGCCATCAATCTGAAGTATCCATCTGAATTTGCGTTTCGGTTCATAATTATTGGCCAAAAGTTGCGCAATGTCAAGTGTTTCACTCATCTCTTAGATCTCCTTCCAGGCATAAAACTTCAAAGCCTTCGGTTCTAACTATTGATGAGATTTCTTTTTTAACAGAATTTCTAAATTCTCTATCAAATCATCTCGAGGTCGTCTGTGTGAATCTGCCTTAAAATGGTGGAAGCATTCATCTTTCAGTCAGAATCACTCCAGATCGTCACAGAAAAGTTCAAGATGATATAATAGGAGCATATTATACAAAAAGAAAACCCATCATAAGATGGGTCTTCTAAACTTAGAATATGATTGGAATCTAAGTCTTTAATGACTTCAATGTCGCATCCCAGTCAATGATGACATTCCAGTAATTGTTCATCCTTACATTGGCAGTTTCTGGATTTAGAAGATTAATTTCGACAGGAACAGTTGGATTGATATTCACACCGAAATTACAATCAGCTCGATAGTGATCAAGCATATTCATCTTTCTCCACTCGGCGTTCAAATAGAGGAAGGTCTCAGCTGGTAGGAATCTTCTATGAGTTGGATCCTGAAACGCTCTGTTATTTCTTAGAGCTGGCACAATCACTCTCATATCTCCACCTGGCTTCAAGATTCTAAAGCACTCATCGAAGAATGCGAAAAGATGATCCTTGCCAAGAAGATCAGTTCTCTTTGGATCAGCAAGATCTCTCGCTTCAATCTCTCTTGCTGGGATATGTTCTACGTAATGAGAACAATGAAGTTCCTCAACTGAGTTATCTTCAAATGGCCATGGGAACTTGGTCAAATCTACAACATGCTTTGACTGAGGCCAGATATCGACTCCTTCAAATCCTTCTCTCGGTCTTTGTCCTGCTGCGAGATCTAGCTTCACAAGTGTCGTTGGTTTTGCAAGAACTGGAGCTGCTGGAACAACCGCTGGTGATACCTTCTTTTTCTTTGCCATATTTTCCTCTTAGTATACTTCCCCTGAATTTATGTCTAAGTGTCCTACTCTTACTCTCATGTCTACAGCGAATCTCTTACCAGCCTTCACTGCTCTTTCACAGAAATAAAGATCTTGTGTGAAACAAGCTGGACCTTTCCCTGGAATTATGTCGCTCAAAGTTACAAACCAAGGAGCTGGAATCTCTCTGAATAGATCCATCCTGTAAAGACTGCATCCCATGGCAATTCCATTTACTGGCATCACGTGACCATTCTTGATAGCATCTCTTACATCACGTGGCTTAAAGTCAAGAACACCAGTCTGCTTATATTGATCAGGATCGCCATATGCCATTGGCATTCCATATTCACCCTTTGTGAAGTATAGACCAGATACTGCATCAAACTTATGTGTTTCTATTGTTTCAAGAAGTCTGATGTGAGCGTCGGATGGTTGTATGTTGTCATCTTCTAAAGTTAGAACATACTTCCACTTTGAAAGTTCAGGATTAAGAAGTATGTTCTTAATCATTTCATTATATGCTTGACCAACTTCGTGACCTGTAGCAAATATGAAAGCTCTCTTTTGATTCATAGGAGCAATCATATTCTGCCATGATTGAACAACCTTGTAGTTGATAGTTCCTCTAGTTGGGATTATAACAACTGTAGAATTATCCTTGTAGGTTGTTCCACTTATCAACTCTACGTTTTTGAAACCCTTTGATTTAAAATCAGAGACAACATCTTCAACGTTAATTTTGTCTGTCATATGTGTTTAATTACAACTTCATATGACAAAGAAATTTTTAAATTGCTCCAATCTTAAAGTATGGCATTATGTTTGATGTCTGACGAATGTCGCCAAGTGCTATAGAAGCTGGTAACGCCCCTGTCTGTGCGCTGAGTACTCCTCCATCAACATATCCAACCGTATTGTTCGTTGCCTGTCCTATCGTTCCCATTCCAAGAGGAATTGGTGCGTCGTATACCATAACAGCTCTTGACATTGCAGCAGAATATCCAGCAGAAGATGTTATTGGAAGAAACGCAGCCAGATACAAACCAGCTGGAATTATTGATCCTATTGTGAAGTTGTGCATTCTCAATCCCATGATGCTTGCAGTTCCGATGTTGCTTCCTGCGCTAGAACTGCTAAAAGTATCGTAGCTATAAGAGTAACTTGAAGTTCCGCTGTTCCAGAACGTCATGCTCTTTGCTCCAGTCCAGTATGTATCGAATCTAGAAGTATTGGTTGCATTCTGAGAATAGAGAGCCATCAACAAACTCTGTCCAAATTGTGCAGTTGCAGCAGATGTTATTGTGCCAGAAAAGCTCTGAATGATCATCATCGTTGAAGCAGATAGAGGATTTGGAAGTCTAATTGGAGATAACCACAAACTGCTTTGTCCTGGGGCGATTGTGGTTGATGCTCCCAATTGTCTATTTTGAGCAGTTGACGCCGTGAATCCGTTTACAGACGCAGTTATCGTTGAACCGTTTATTCCGAAAGAAACACCGTTTGAGTTTGAGAATACAATTGAGCCGCCAGCATTTGACGCAAGAGTTGTTCCTGGAACTGCAAAGTTAAAATCTACATCATTGTATGATGCCGTTATCTGACTTGAGCCAGATAGACCGAATGCAATTCCATTTGAGTCAGCGAATATTATTGTTCCAGATGTCACTGTCTGTGTTCCAGCACCCATAGCGGCGATTCCAGCAGCGGCACCTGGAGTTACTGTAGCAGTTATCGTTCCAGCGTTGTATCCAAACGATATACCGTTTGAGTTAGAAAATATAACAGTTCCAGTAGATTGAGAACCACCAGCGGCTGAAATTGCAGCACCTCCACCACCGCCAGTTGGGACGGACAACCAAATTGTATTTGGTCCACCAACAGCGGTAGATTGTGAGGCTGTAATATTTCCAGATCCTGCAATTACCCAATCTACACCTGTTGATATACCAGTGTTACCAGCAGTCGTTCCAGTATTAGAAACACCTAGACCTCTAATTGCAGACTGCGTCGTCTGAGCAAACGAAGCAGAAGCTGTCATTATGGTGCTACCAGCACCGCCCAATCCGAATGAAACGTTATTTGAGTTCGAGAATACAACTGTACCAGAAGTACCAGTAAATGTAACTCCACCTGCCGCATGAGCATGTGGAAATACAGAAGCTGTCATGGTACTACCATTTAGTCCAAACGAGATGCCGTTCAAATTTGCAAACTGAATTGTTCCATTTGTTACGGTCGATGCGCCAGAACCTGCGATACCAGCTGGTGACGTAGACTGTGTGTATGAGAACGAAGCAGTAACAATAGAGCTGTTCGTCATTCCAAAGGACACGTTGTTGGAGTTCGAGAAGACTACAGTACTTCCATTTGCACCAGTTTGAGTTCCTGCAGCGACCTGGTTGAATGTATGTCCGTGCGTTGACTCAGAGAATGAAGCTGTGATCTGAGAGTTATTAGACATTCCGAACGTGAAGTTATTACTATTTACAAAGACAACTGTTCCTGTCGTATTTGCTGTCTGAGTACCAGCTGCAAGAATATTGTACCCGTCGCCAGCGCCTCCGCCTCCAGTCTGGTTGATCCAAATCGTATTCGGACCACCTACAGCTGTCGACTGTGAGACAGTTATGTTATTCGAACCAGCAATAACCCAATCTATTCCTGTTGAAACACCAGTGTTTCCAGCTGTGTTTCCAGTGTTAGAAACTCCAAGACCTCTAATCGCAGACTGAGCTGTTTGGGCGAATGTAGCTGAAGCTGTTACGGTAGATCCATTGAAACCGAATGAAACGTTGTTACTATTTGTAAAGACAATGGTTCCATTTGTCTCGGTCGAAGCGTTAACTGCAAAGCCAGCTGGAACAGTTGATTGAGCTGGAACTGAAAGCCAGAGTGTGTGAGGACCAGTCGCGTTGGTGGTAGAACCAGATGCTGTGATATTTCCTGACGCTGCGATTGCCCAGTCTACGCCAGTAAAGACTCCAGTGTTACCAGCTGTTGTACCTGTATTTGAAACACCTAAACCCTTGATTGCAGATTGTGTTGTCTGGGCAGCAAATGAAGCTGAGGCAGTTACAGTAGAACCGTTCAGACCGAACGTCACGTTGTTAGAGTTTGAGAAGACCGCTGTACCACCAGTTATAGACCCTGCGGCATTAACTGCAAGTGCTGCTGGAGAAGTAGACTGTGTGTATGAGAAGGACGCTGTAATAATAGAACTATTTGTCATGCCGAACGTTACATTGTTACTGTTCGAGAAGACTACGGTACTTGAATTAGCGCCAGTCTGTGTACCAGCCGCCAATTGATTAAACGTGTGTCCGTGAGTAGATTCTGAGAATGAAGCAGTAATGATGCTGCTATTTGTCATTCCGAATGTAAAGTTATTACTATTTGAAAATACAACCGTACTTCCATTTGCAGCTGTCTGAGTACCTGCTGCAAGCTGATTGAAAGTATGACCGTGAGTAGATTCAGAGAATGATGCTGTAATCTGAGAACTTCCACTCATCCCGAATGTGAAGTTGTTAGAGTTAGCAAAAACTACAGTTCCAGACGTTGCAGTTTGAGTTCCTGCTGCTTGAGCTGCGATTCCAGCAGCGGCACCTGGAGTAACTGTAACGGTGATAGTAGATCCATTCATTCCGAATGAAACACCGTTGCTATTGGAGAATACGACAGTTCCGTTTGTTACAGTTGAACCGTTTACAGCAACTGCAGCTGGTACAGTTGATTGTGCAGGTACTGACAACCATAGAGTATGAGGACCAGTAGCATTCGTTGTAGAGCCAGAAGCCGTAATGTTTCCAGAAGCTGCAAGGACCCAATCTACACCAGTAAACATGCCAGATGTTCCAGCAGTTGTTCCTGTATTAGAAATACCGAATCCCTTAATTGCAGATTGATTAGTTTGAGCAAATGATGCTGAAGCCGTCACCGTCGAACCGTTAAATCCGAAGCTTACGTTATTAGAGTTGGTGAAGACGATCGTGCCATTTGTCTCTGTGGAAGCGTTGACTGCAAATCCGCCTGGTGCAGTTGACTGTGAGTAAGAGGCCGATGCTGTAATCGTGCTTCCATTCAATCCGAATGTTATGTTATTTCCATTTGCGAATTGTACAGTGCCATTCGTGACAGTGGAAGCATTTGATGCTGCAATGCCAGAAGGAGATGTAGACTGAGTATAAGAAGCAGTCATCGTCGATCCGTTTAGACCGAATGACACACCATTTGCATTTCCAAATTGAACAGTCCCGCCCGTTACAGTTGATGCTCCAGATCCAGCAACTCCGCCAAGATTTCCTGTCGCAGAAGCTCCTGTTGGAACTGACAACCATAGAGTATGAGGACCTGTTGCGTTCGTGGTAGAACCAGAAGCTGTAATTCCGCCAGATCCTGCTATAGCCCAGTCTACACCAGTGAATGTTCCAGTATTTCCAGCTGTGTTTCCAGTATTGGAAGCACCAAGACCCTTGATCGTTGGTTGTGTAGATTGACTGTATGAAGCTGAAGCAGTGATAGTAGAACCGTTCAGTCCGAATGTTACGTTATTTCCATTCGCGAACTGGACGACACCGTTAGTTACGGTAGAAGCATTTGATGCAGCGATACCAGATGGAGCCGTTGATTGACTATAAGAGAATGAAGCTGTGACTTGAGAGCTGTTAGTCATGCCAAATGTCACATTATTAGAATTCAAAAATGCAACTGTTCCAGAAGTTCCTGCCGTCTGAGTACCTGCTGCGATATTATTGAATCCGTCTCCGGCTCCTGGAGTCATCGTTACAGTTGCTGTTATAACGCTTCCATTCATTCCGAATGAAACGTTATTCGAGTTCGAGAATACGACAGTTCCATTCGTGGTTGTAGAACCAGCTGCTGCAATTGCTGCTGGAGCAGTAGACTGAGAGTAAGAAGCTGTCGCTGTTATCGTAGAACCATTGAATCCGAAGCTAACGTTATTTGAGTTCGAGAATACAACTGTGCCATTCGTCTCAGTGGAACCACCTGCTGCCACTCCACCAAATGCTCCAGCTGCTGGTACTGACAACCAGATTGTGTTCGGACCACCTGCAGCTGTCGACTGCGATGCTGTAATGTTACCACTGCCGGCAATTACCCAATCGACTCCGGTCGACACTCCAGTGTTTCCAGCTGTGGTTCCAGTGTTGCTTACGCCAAGACCTCTGATAGCTGATTGAGCAGTCTGAGCAGGGAATGAAGCAGAGGCAGTGACAGTTGATCCATTGAATCCGAACGAAACATTGTTGCTATTCGTGAAGACGATTGTTCCGTTTGTCTCAGTGGATGCATTTACTGCGAAGCCAGCCGGTGATGTAGACTGACTATACGAAGCTGACGCTGTTATAGTTGAACCGTTGAATCCAAATGATACATTGTTCGAGTTAGAAAGAACGATAGTACCATTCGTCGCAGTTGACCCACCAGCAGCTATAGCGGCAGGGGCTGTCGAATGTGAGTGTGTTGACTGAGAAAATGAAGCCGTGATCTGAGAACTGTTCGTCATACCAAATGTAAAATCATTTGAGTTGACGAACACCACTGTACCAGACGTTGCCGTTTGAGTTCCTGCAGCCAATCCACCCGGCGCAGTTGACTGTGAGTAAGAAGCAGACGCTGTTATTATAGAATTGTTAGTCATTCCAAACGATATATTGTTTGAATTACTAAACACTACAGTTCCAGTAGTATTAGCGGTCTGTGTACCAGCCGCATTTACATTGTATGACTGTACTGACTGTGTTGGGACAGTGTAAGAACCAGTTATCGTTCCAGCATTCATGCCAAACGCAAGACCGTTTGAATTTGCAAATGATACTGTCCCACTCGTAGCATTCGTTGTTCCGGCTGCGATTGCTCCAGGAGCCGTAGAATGAGAGTGTGTAGACTGAGTGTAAGATGCTGTTATCTGACTTGAACCAGATAGTCCAAACGATAACCCATTTGAATCTGCGAAGACTATAGTTCCAGAAGTTGCAGTCTGCGTTCCTGCAGCTATAGCTCCTGGAGCTGTAGAATGTGAATGGGTTGATTGACTATATGATGCAGAAGCTGTAATTGTTCCAGCATCCATTCCAAATGAAACATTGTTTCCATCGGCAAATGAAATCGTTCCACTTGTAGCCAATGTTGTTCCTGCAGATACTGCAGCTGGAGCTGTTGAGTGTGAGTGAGTAGATTGAGTGTATGAAGCTGTTATCTGGCTAGAACCAGACATACCAAATGCTATTCCATTTGAGTCAGCGAACACCACAGTCCCAGATGTTCCAGTCTGTGTGCCTGCCGCTATTGCTCCAGGAGACGTAGATTGACTGTATGAAGCAGAAGCCGTGATCGTGCTTCCATTTAGACCGAAACTTATATTGTTAGAGTTAGAAAATACAGCCGTTCCATTCGTTAACGTTGAACCAGCTGCAGCTAAAGCACCTGGTGCGGTTGATTGAGAATATGAAGCAGATGCCGTAATTGTATTTCCATTCATTCCAAACGTGATGTTATTACTATTTGAGAATGAAATCGTTCCAGCCGTACCTCTTGTCGTTCCTGCTCCGATGGCCGCTGGAGCTGTCGAGTGTGAATGAGTTGACTGAGTATATGAGGCTGTAATGACAGACTGATTCGACATACCAAACGTCAAACCGTTGCTATTCGAGAATACTACAGTGGCAGTTCCATTAGCAGTCTGTGTGCCTGCCGCAATCTTATTTCCAGATCCACCTATTCCTCCAGCTGCGGAAGCAGTGATGGTTCCTCCATTCGAGTCAGTAACTATTCCGAACGAAACACCATTTGAATCTGCAAATGAAACAGCGGGACCTGTTACTCCACCAGTTCCTGCAGAAATAGAAGCTACACCATTCACTGTCTGTGAAAGGTTTATTGAAATCTGTTGTCCAGGAGAGTATAATGGCATTAGCAAGTAAACTCAGTTACCTGAGCGCTCCCTGTCAAAGGTGGTTCCCAAATTCCAGATACCTGTCCTGAGTATGCATTCTGAGACTCATAGAATGCATTTGGAACTAGTGCTACTGAAAATGAAGAAGTCGAAACTGTTGTTCCCATTTTGATATACAAAACACCCATTGAATGATTATAAATAGAAAATCCAGCTCTTGTTTTCGCAGCTAAAAGAGCAATACTTGAAGAAGTTGCATATGCTAAGCTTGATGATCCATATGTGGGACACGTCTCTGTTACTACAGATCCAGTTACATGAACGGCTCCATCTGTAACCTTGGCTGTATTTCCAGTTCCTGGATCTATTATGTGGATGTCTAGTGGCATCCTTTTCTATCACTCCGAAATGTCTTCCATATAAAATGATATAAAGAATGTTATCTTCGTCACATCATCTCCATACACGTTTATAACAAACGAGCTATTTGGTCCTATGAATCTAGAAGATTCAGTTGAGCATTGTGTAAGTCCAGGACCGGCATAAAAATTGTAAACCTTATCACCATTTGCGTTTATGCCACTCATCGAACTGACGCCATCCCAAATGTAGCATGTAACGGGTGGTTGATTAGAGTGTTGCGTCGAGTTGTTGATTGGTACGACAGCCGCACCGTTGCTAATTGTACCAATTGTGTTTCCAACTTCTACGTCAAATCTTATTGGTTGAGATGAATTTGAAGACACCATGATCTTTTCTAAGATGATATCTTGACTATCACTCGTGTTTTTTAGAAAAATTAGTGCAGATCCGCTAGTTGGAGGAACAACAAAAGCATTAGCTGTTTGATAAAGGCCTACTGAATATCCTCCGCCTTCTTCGGATATAGCATGAAATTCAGACTCTGTTGTAGATTCAGTCAAGAGTTTTCCACCTTCTTCAACTCTTGCAGCTAAACCTGTGTATGGATCTTTAATAATCATTTTTATTCCTCGGAATCTTCTTCTGCATCTATTTCACTTTCTACATCTTCTATCCCAGTCATCTTTGAAAGATGAAAGTTAACATACCTCAACTCCATAAGTATGCTTCCAAGTAGATACCCGACATTTACATCTCTAATGTCAGATAGATTAGAAACACTAACTGATCCAGATACCTGAAGTGATCCACTTCCAGATGATCCCGCAAGTTGAACAGGAACAGCTCCGTTAACTCCGGCTCCAATAGGACGTACAATTAATCCTAGCTCTGAGCCACTTACAGGATATCCAACTATGCTATCTGGAAACCATGACATATTATGTGAATTCCGTGATCCTCAAACTTCCAGTTGAACCGCTCGACCATACAACATGAATTTGTCCCGTGAACACACCCACACCAACGTTCTCATGTTCTATTGCAGACTTCCACGCAGTTGCTGCAAGATCAATCGGCGGAAGAATAACTGAGAATGCGTTTGAATTTGCTGGCCCAGATCCATACTTCATATATACAAGACTTGGAGAATCATTTACTAAAATATATCCGAGACGACTTGCATTAGCTGGAAGAGCTAACTGACTTGAGGTTGATCCAGTTATAACAGTCACAGTCGCGGTTCTCGTGTGCATAACTGTTCTTTGGTGAACCCAAGGATCGTTGAATGATGAAGATAGCGGAAGAGCTACCATTGCGTCGCCTATTGCTGGCATCTTTGTATTCTCCTAAAAATTTGGGGATTGGGACTTTAGACCCCAATCCCCAAGTAAACGTTATTCAAATTCTGTTATTCGCCGAATGCAACACCTGCATTTGTGATGATGAATGAAAGGTCGATGAATTCAGCTGCCTTCGTTGGTTGCAAGAAGATCTTTCCAGTCATTACGTTTCTATCGATCAAGTCTGGAGTATTCGTGGTTGTGTCCATTACAACCTTGAATCTTTCAAGTCCTTGATTCTGACGCACAGTTTCCAAGATAGGATTGACTGTGTTCAAGAAACGCTGCCAAGTTGAAGAGTTGTTTGGCTCGAATAGAAGAAGCTTAGCTGCGGAAGCAATCGTCTTCTTGGCATAGATCAACAATCTACGAACATTGATTCTATCAAGGGCTGATGCCTTGATCTGAAGTGTCTTCTGTCCAAACACAACGATTCCTTCATTTGGGAATGTCGCAATTGGATTGATTCTGTTGTCGTATAGATCGTTACGGTCCTGGAATGTAAGTCTATCGACAACGTCGACAATATCGAATTGTCCAAGTCCACCACGATTCAGTCCAGCTGGAGCGAAGAAGACTTGTCCAACTCTATCGCTGAATGCGATTGCACCAACAACAGCGACAGACGGAGAAATTCTAATGATTCTGTTATTTGTCTTGTCATTCAACTTCATGTCTGGGTAGTAGCATGCGGTGTAGTTATCGTCAACTTCACGAGCCTTCAACTGACCGACAACTTCTGATACAGACGATCCTGTGACGTCCATGATAAAGAGAGCATCACCACGATCATTGACGATTCCACGAGCCTTATCTGTTACCTTGATGTTGTGAACACCAGGTACCGCCAATAGATTCATATCGAATGCATCTGGATTTGCAATGGTGTCAAGTGATCTCTTGAGAGATAGAACGCCAATGTCAGTGTCATCTGAAACGTTTGATAGATACGTTGGATCATTCACACGAAGATCCCAACCATCGAACCCGCCCTGGAATGGAAGATTAAACTTGTAGAGTGAAGCTGATGCGTAGATTGCAGTTGTCTGTGAAGCTGCTGCAAGATTTGGAACGTGAGTCCAAATCTGTCTACCATTTAGCCATGAGGCTGACAAGTTTGCCATCGTGAAGTCAGAGTCAGCAGAGAGAACTGCGCTGTTTGGATCTGCACGCATTCTGTCTTCGATTCCACCAGATACAAATGAAATTCCCCAGCAGATATTTTGATCAAGGTTTCCAACTCTATCGAACTGAGTCTGTGTCAACTTCATATCTGGAATCGTTGCGACAGATCCAGAGAAGAGTCCCTTAGTGTATCCTCTATGTCCAAATGGAATTGCTTCAAGTGGGGCATTAACTGAGGTGTCAAGTTCTACACGGACGAACTTGCTCTTGCTGTTGAAGTCTCCGCTTCCTAGGAACTTTCTCTGAGTTGTATCGAATACTTCTAGGTGATCACCGATTACACGAGAGATAAAGTTCTTTGAAGATGGGTCGAGGTTGCAACCTGTAAAGGTCTCGAGCGTCACAACTCTTTGATCTGTATCTGAGAACTGTCTTACGATAACATCGAATGTTCCAAACGGAGTTGCTGTTGGAGCTGGAGATGGCTTCACATTCGCGATCAACACCTTGATATCATTATTTGTTGCGCGACCGTGAGCCAATGTGTGGAATCTAAATAGATTGAATACTTGTCCACCGACTGGTTGTGAAGTAGTCCAGGCAGAAGTTCCTTGCGTAAAGTCTCTTGCAAAAGAAAGAGTTGAGCCGCTTACTCCGGCTGGAGCCCATGAAGCTGAAGCTGCTGGAGTAACATAGCTAAAGTTCTGGTAAAGATAGTGACCATATGTAGAGAACTTTGTTGGGTCTGTGTTAAGAACCTTTTCGATGTAGTTCGCAGAAGATGTGAGGAATGAAGCAGTTGCACCGAAGATTGAACCAACTCTAACGATGAAGTTGTTTGCATCAAGTGGAACACCAGCAACAGATACCGCACCAGAGTGGTGAAGAACTGCTAGAAGTTGACCAGCCGAAGCTGAGTCTGAAATGCCTGTAATTCCTGGTAGTGTATATCCATTTGTAGTTGTGGTACCATCAGCATGTCCAAGAACTCTTACGACAGTCAAAGCATTTGAATTCTTTAGATAATTCTTGGCTGCATATGAAAGCTGGTATCCTGGAGTAGGAGCTCCAAAAAGACTTGCAAATGAATCAAGACCATTTACAAACATTGGAACCATTGCTGGTCCCTTCAGAGTTCTACCAACGAGGACGGCTCCGATTCCTGCAACTCCTTGAGCCAGAAAGCTTAAATCAACTTCAGTGGTAAAAACCCCAGGTGACATAAATTTCTGCATGTCTTTATCTCTCCGAAAATTTAACGATGGGCACCTACATATAAGGTGACACCTTCACGTTCTAATTAGCAAAGACGCGGTTCAAATGACCGTTTCTTGCAATTTCTCTTATTTCTCTCTTACTTTTCCATCTCCGAAGATAAGTTCTAGTTCGTATGGATCATCTACAAACTTGATCTTTTCTTCTGCGAATCCTAGTTTGAATGCTGTTCTTTCAACTTGAACAGATGGCTTCTCACCCTCTGGATCCAATTGAAGAACAGCTGGTACTCTAATGGAAGTATTGAATCTTACAATTCTTTCTTGATCTGTGAACTCTTCGAAGTTACCACCATCAGTAACAGAAGCATCAAAAAATCCTACGACATAGCTTTTATCTAGAAGTTTTCTTTCTTCGAATGGAACACCGATTGGCGGATGTCTTCCTTCATTCTCAAATGGTGCGACAAATGATTTATTAAGATCTAGTTCATGAAACATCTTTTCAAGGATAGTATTCATTTGTGTAATATACTGTGCCTGAATTTGAACTTCATATGATATGATTGATCTATCTGGAAATGGAATTGTTGTAACTTCATAAACTGTTGGTTTAGATGGAGTTCTAAATTGAGGATCTCTATTCTTGTAAAGATTTTGAATGTCATTTGTCTTTGGTGAAATTCTCTTTGATATCTGTAGAGTGGCTGTCTCGGTACCTAAAGCAGACATGGTTGGAGAAGGCTCGATGCCCGTACGACGCAAAGAGATGAGCGGAAGGATAAGTACACCATTTTTATCACGGAGGCCTCGGCGCTCACGTGCGGTGATCCAGCGCTCTCCAGCTGAAAAGTTAACAACTACCTTTTTTCTATCACCATTTGGTTGTAGAACATGAGCATCAACTGTCTGATCAAACCACGATACTACAGCCTGATCTATTGTTTCGAATGTGACATTCTGGTATTCTGAGTGCTCAATTGGCATTTGCTTTATCTAGGACGGACTTTACTATTTTCTTGATTGGATCTAAAGATGTCCCCGTATTGGCATGTTCAAATCTTCCAGCCTTATTCGTAACTATTCCAAAAAGCTTTCCTCTGTAGAAGATTCCTCCACCAGAACCACCAAACGTTGTTGCAAGTGTAACAACTACTTTGCCATTCTCTTCAAGACCGACGTATCTACCATCTGTCACGATGAACACTCCAGCTGGATGAATACCAAGTGGAGCTCCAGAAGCAGTAACTATAGATCCGACTGGAGGAAGACTGTCAGCTATTACAACAGCCTCTCCAGCGATGCAATCTGTTACAATCGTCCCGATATCATTATCTGGATCCATTTCAGCTGGAATTGCATTACAAGTTGATCCATTGAGTCTTTCTACAGTTATAACAGCGCTCTTAGAAAAGAATAACTTTGGATTGCCTTCTTCATCTTCCATCTCGATTAACTTTGGAATATCGACAACGTGATCAGCTGATAGGACAAGACTTAGATTTGAATCGTGGTCAACGACAACAACGACACCAGATCCGGTCCACTCAGCCTTATCTTCTTTCTTTATGACGTTACCATCCTTATCTAAAGATAGTGACATTCCATGTACTGTGACGTCTATCTTTACAGTCTGTGACATCATCTCTCTTGCATCTCTTCCAGATGGATCTGGATATCTTCTAAAACATGAAGAACATGAAACAAGAAGTAATGACATCAAGATCGATAGAATTAGTTTATGCATAGAAGCTCCATTATACATTTTGAAATTATACATTTTGAAATGACACCTAATTCTAGTTATGGTCGACAATTTGCTTAATGCCTAAATATCTTCTTATGTTCTATTCGTAGATTATTGTACCATAGGCATTAGTGAGTAACTTAGGTGAGGCTGACCGCATGGAAGCTAGGGTGGCGTTCACACCGTCGTAGGTGATATCAGTAGTCGCACCTAAAATTGCGTTTGCATCAATCTGCGCTTTTGCACCCTTATTAAGTACAATGCCGTTAGTGTTGCCAACGCTTCCGTCGCCAGTCGTGTCGTTTCCAGTAGTGGTGACATAAATGGTCGTATCGGTTGTGATTTTGTTGACCATCTGGATGTTGGAAACGTAAGTGTTTCCCTGAATTTGAGAACCCATATTAGACCTCCACCAACCTGTTAAAATTCGTCAAGTCTACAATCCGCTTCGGAGTCAAAGCCCTCAGCGAAGCCAAGCTGGTAATGGTTGTGCCATCGAGGGTGAAATCTCCGGAAACGTTGCCAGACATAGTGAGGCCAGTCGAAGCCTGTGCCGTGTTGTAAACTGCGCTAAGGGTCGGTGCCATGTTGACCGCCCATCCGGAAGCGTTCAGTAGAGATACACCTCCGGCCACAGTACCGGTAATCAAAAGTTCAGAGTTGTTGTTGAGCGATATCAGTGTGGTACCACCATTCAAGACAACACCCCCAGCTACAGATGCGTTAAATTGTACAGAAGACCTCCCGCCGCGCTGGTTTGCCAATGTGGTAATCTCGGCCGTTATGGCCGTTGCGTTGGCGTCGAAATAAACACGGCCGGGAACCGCCCCAGTGAAGGAAATCACCGAGTTTCCATATACTTGACAGCCAGAGTTAATACAACCCTTAACCAATATCCAAGTTCCCGTCACCCTTGAGGCTGCTAAGCACAGTAGACCGACAGTTTGGCCGTTAAAAATTGCTCCAATCTGTACAATCGAACCCACCGTCGCCGATACCCCCGATGAACCTCTGTCAAAGCACGAGTAGTAAACAAAGCCGACACGACCCGTAAATGAGCAGTGCTGACGATTTGAGTTGTTGCAACTAAAAAGACAGCGCAATATGTTGAGCGCTCCGTTTCCGGGGGCTGCGTTTATTGCGACTCCGCCATTTCCGTTGGCGTCCAAAAACCCACAGTCTACCAACTGAATGCCAGCCCCACCTGTTGTGTATATGGACGCTGCGCTACTAGACGCTGCGGTTTTAAAAGAAATTTGTCGTAGGCTTACCTGAGCTTCAAACACCCCGGTTGCGGGTATGGCAGGTGTAGATGGTGTACCAAGGTGATAGCTCGACCCGCCACGGAAAATCATTGAAGGCGTAGTGCCGGATGTGCTTATGGTTGTTGCCGGACGCACAAACTTAAACGTCTGATTTTGGAAATCAATACCTCCTCCGGTGGAGCTATTTACTTGACAGGCTACTTCCAATGAAGTTGCCGTATTGGACGAAATAGGAAAACGCATTCCAAGACCCGGACCGGAGGTCAGTTCTACCCAAGTACCAGCCCTGAGCGCATCAACTGCCCACCCACCACCCGCACAGGTGGCCGTCTGCACATAGGTTTGACCAGCAAAAGAAGCGTCGAATGTGCCGGTAGCTATCCCTTGGGTAGGGAAAACGTCCTGCATGGTTCCTTGGACAATAACTGAACCCGAAACACAGTCGAACGGCGATACATAGATTGGTATCGTATCCACCAAGGTCCCAGCCGCAATTTGAATGGTCTGGTCGTGGTTGACAATCAGTGGTATGACTGACAAAGCCTTCGTCAACGTCTGGAATGCTTGATTGGAAGCGCTTCCAGTATTTGCATCACTTCCAGAAACAGGATCTACGTAATAAGTCTGCACTGCACTTGTATAAAGATCTCCACTGTCAATCATCTCTACCCAAGATCCAGTAGCAGCACTATGCTTCTTCCACAGACTTGAATCTATATTGTTTAGAAATAGCGTTCCCTTCGGACAGTTCTGCATGATAGCTGGAATGCTACCGCTATTGGGATTTCCCTGATAACTTGTCAATTCATATGTCAATAGAGTTGGTCTATTTGGAAGTTCGGTATTTACGTATGTTTCAAAAGCACTCATCGAAATTCCTCTTAATTACTTGTTATCAATTCTTCTAAGCTAAGAAGTTGGGCTAACCCACTTGAGTTAGATCCAGCAGCCGCATCATCATTCCAGTAGACAGTTGTTGGATTTGAACCAACTGAATTAACAGTGAACGTATCTGCAATGTTACTGTGATTTCCTTGTGTCACATTAAGAAATGACTGTTGATTCGTCGCCGTAAATACGCCAGCTTGCAACAGTGAATATTGAGAAACTGCCACATTTATAGTTGCCGTATGACTGAATGGTGCAAATGTTATTGTTCTTGCTACAAATCCGCCAAGCTCATATGTTGTTCCAGAGTTTAGCGTAGTTGTTGTCAAACCTGACAACCCCACGAAAGACATGTTTCTCCAACTGTAGATTCCCTTTGTTTGATTATCATGAACCTGAAGTGTTCTGGTCCACGTCGCATCAAACCCTGACCAATCTGCAAGGAACGTACCACCACCTATAGCTTCATCCATGACAGGGACAACATAAAGTGGTTGATCTGAAGATAGAGCTATCACATGATCTTGAACAACTGTACCATCATTTCCACCAGATCTTAGACGTGCTGCTGGAAGTATAGCTGAAACAGATGGAGCTACATTCACTATTGCAACATTTGTATTGAGAACTGCCTGGGAATTATTTGCAGCTCTATTAGCTGTTGCTCTGAAATTCGTTGCTGAAATATTGTATGTCCCAGCTATTCTTGTAACAGTCTTTGGTGTTTCAATAACTGTCGGATCTAACACACTCAACTCGTTGTTTGGACTTTCAAACAACATGGTATCTGCATCTGATATAAGAATGTCCACCAAAGCTGATTCTGAATTCTTCAGTGCCATTTGATTTATTGGATAGCTTATTGAAAGTAATTGTAATGATGGGATAGTGTTGTTTAGAACTACAGTGTTTGAAGTTGCAACAGGATTACCATATGAACCTCTATTATTTCTTGCTTGAAGCTTGGCTGTGAGACTCTGTGTAGTGGTTCCTCTGTCAGCTATTGTTACAGTGACTGTGAATGTCGTGGTTGACGAGAAGCTTATCTCAGATAATGTGGCTGCTCCGAAGTCTAGAACTCTAACTCCTACAGCCGCCTTGTTCGTCGTTCCAGTTACCTGAAATGTATCTCCGGCCTTCAATTCAGTTTGGGATCCTGGATAGTTTCCTGTGAATCTTAGTGAAGTTATCTGTGGTGGGACATCTACGAGATCTGGATCTATGACCTGTTCAACTGGATGTGTATGTTGAATTCCCTCGCTGTCTCGGGCACCAGCCTGAAACTGACCTTCGCGTGAAGGAACACAAACACACTTCGTCATGATCTTATTGTTGATTTGCCCGAACACTATCTGTGGTTGTGTGACAGATGTGATTTCAAAGAAGACTTCTCCAAACTCTATGAAGTCGCCTTCCTTAGGAAGTATATTTCTTTCTTCAAGTTCTTTGTTGTGAAAGTAAACTTCCAGTGAGTATTTTGAGTCTACACCGAATGACGTAGAAGCAGACTGTGTGTTATCCCACATTATTCTTGCATTTATTAGAACTGGTGGGTCCCATACCTTTTCTATGGCTTCGTCATAAAGTCTATTTGCTCTGCTCTTTTCAAGAGAAATTGAGTAATACGATATCTCCTGTCCAACGACAGACTGAATCAATTCCTTGTTTATAGAATTGATAAAGGCAATTTCGCGATCTGTTATGAATTTTCTTGACATTATCCAATATAGATTCCCAGTGGAATTCTCATGATAACTTGTTCAAGAGATGCCGCCTGTTCTGCTTGACGAGCTGCCAACTTGTCGTATGTCATGTCTTCAAGCATTGCCTTCAATTCTTCTCTCAATCTATCCTGCTCTGCTCTTGCATCAGCAATAAGCTCTGGCCCATTTAGGTTTAGATCACCATTTGGAATTGGAATGCTAGACATCTTAGATCTGATTTGTCCTTCAATTTCCTTTGCAAGAGCAAACGCAAATCTTCTTATCCACTGTTTTGAAATTGAGTTAAGTCCTGAATATTCAATATTTCCAAACGGTACATTTGAAAGATTAGAAACGCCATAGAAACTTTGATCAACAGACCCACTTAATCCGTTTATAGCTGCTGGTTGAGTTGGATTTGGTGGGTACTGCCACGTTATCCACAACGGCATATTGTTCGCTGGAGCTGGAAACACAGTTAACTCATTGTTATGCATTTCATAGCTGTAATTTGATCTACGAACTCTATTCGAAGTTTCAAACTGCATTCCGCGAAGAATGTCTTCCCAGATTGGAAGAAGATAGAAGATAGTCTCTGGTGTGAATGATTCGAAGTTAAACTGATTATGCAAGTAATTCATTGCAGAAGTTGTACCAAAGAATCTGTAAGCAGACATTGGACTGAAGTGGTAAATCTGTCTTACGACCAACTTTGTATTTCCCGATCCTGTTAATTGAGATGCAAACAAGCCGTTGAGGTTATACTTCTGCTGTCCTGTCTGAAGATTGATGGATCCACTGTACAAAGGCAATGACGTGTTGACCATCAGAGGACCAGAGTCACCATATGGTTCTGCCAACTTCTTCTGGAACTCTAGATTCTGTGTAACATACTTCTGTTCAGATCCAGATAGAGATCCAGTTGGAGCTCCGAGGAATGAAGTTATGACAGACTTTGCTTGATATGAATTGATGATTGCTGAGTACTCTAGCGCTGCTTCTTCAAATGAAGCATAGATCTGACTCGAGCTCATGTGGACAGCCATAACTGGCGCGCCCAGCTTAAGCAATGTAAATTCTACGATCCTATCAGCTTCTAACTGAAACTGCGAATCGTTATCGAATATACCAAATGGCGTATTGCCAGGTTGAAATGCCATTAATCAATTCCTCACCCGCTTGAATCCCAATTTGAATCTACCATCTTGAAACTTCCATCATCTTCAATTCTGTATGTTGCGTGACCCCAAGCAGCTTTTTGCTTGTCATCTGGCTTAAGTTGCTTAGCAATCTTTCCTGGCATTGTTTCCCATGTGTAACCTGCATCCTTTGAGAAACCACGTTCTAGTCCACTGTCTTGTGGTACATGTACAAACTTTCCCTTAACTTGATCAAGAGCAGGGCGACCATCATTCTGTTTAGCAAATGCCGCCTTTGACTGTGGCTTAGAAGAGAAGACATCTTTCATCCCCGGAAGGTCCATCTGTTGAGGTTCTTTTGGAGCTGTTCCTTTCTTTGCAGCTGTGTTGGCTCGACGCTTCTGGAGTGTGTCAAAGCGCTTACCTGATTGCTTAGCCTTGTCCATATTCTTTCGCTTATCGTCGTCAGCCTTGGGCCCGTAGACACCATATGGATTCTGGCCCATTGGCTGTCCTTCAGCATCCTTCATATCATCCTGTGGCCAGGCTTCTTTTGCTACGAAAACCTCGTTAAGTTTAGGCAATTTCATTTTATTCTCCCGTGATTCTTTCTCGATCTTAGAAAGTTTCTCATAGTAATTTGGATCTTCCTTCAAATGATCCATTGCGATTTCAGCTGCGATGTGCTTATCGTTGGTGTGTTCCATCTCTGATTTGATTCCAATCTTAAGTTGCTCTGGATCAAAATCGGACGGTTTCTTTTTGTCAGCTTCGCCGCCATGAAGTTTATCATGCCACTTTTCTATTAATAGCAGAATAGATTTCATTTGACAAGCCTCTAGCTAACTAGATGTGAGTTTCAAGAAAAGACATGTTTAGAAAAAAGAAATGTTATATCTTAGAATGGTACGACTCGAGATATGAGACAATCTTGCGAGCAATTTCAAGATCAATTTTTGCAAGTCTGAACCTGTTACAAACGATGCAGAGCAAACCTCTGAAATACTTTTTCTTTTCTTCTGGAGTCATATTCTCATATCCGTCGACATGCTCATGATCTACTGCAAATTGTCTATCTCCATCTTCTGGTGGTTGATGACAAATGGCGCAAACGCCATTCTGTTTTTCTAAAGTATCCCAATAGTCACTTGGCTCAAGACCATAGACTCTCCACCAAGTATTTGCATGTTGATTACAAAGTGGTGAACAGTGTTGGCGAGTTCTTCCGCCGCCGCGGCCAGATTCGACCTTCGTGTTCTTCGGGATCGATAACTCTTTTCCACAATGACATACTCTAGGAAGGTTATGTTTTGAAACGTAATTGTTGTAACTCATCTTGTGAATAACTTTCACGTGATAAGCTATTTCGGAAGTTTGTTCTTTACACTCTAAGCATTCATTGATTTTATTTTCCATAAAAATAACTATACTTTCTTCTATGGAAAGTCATTAAATGAAATAAAAAAGGCTCCCGGAAACTCACGGGAGCCTTTATCATTTTTCTAGCTACGAACTTAGATTACATTCATGTCCATTACGGTGACCGTCCCGTAAAAATCTGACCTGACCATTTTTTTGGCGTACCTGGTCATAACACCCTTACGTGGAGTGAAGTCTTCTGGAGCATAGATTGTTGGAGTTACAATCAATGGAACGTAAGGAGCATATACGAATCCAGTTTCCAAGAAGCTTGATCCCTTGTAACCAACCAAGATTCTGTTTCTTGGGAAGTATGGATCCTTGTAGACCGTGAAGCGGCTGTTCAACGTACCGACCTTCTCGGTTCCAACGGAGAACATGGTCTCCTGTGGATCCATCGAAAGGACTGGCTTGTAGAGGACTGAAGCCTCAAGAATAGTTGCAACGTCTGGAGAAGTAACCACGAAGTTAGCAGCACCACGTAGTGTCTTTCTGTGGATTGTGTTGGCAACGTCGATGATCGTTTCGATCAAGGTTTCGTACCATTCACGAACCGTACCAGTGAATGAAGCACCCGACACAGTGTTACCGTTGGTCTTATCAAGGAACTTACCTGGCATACGTGACCAGAAGTAGTTAGCTCCGGTTGCTCCGTAGAGAAGGTCCGCAAGAATTTCACGGTCGATTTCTAGGGCGATTGCCTCAGAAAGAACCTGAGTAAGCTCAACTTCTGCGTCCAAGTTCTGGTAAGCTGCGAGGTCCTGCGCTAGTTCAGGAGTCCACTTTGCGCGTAGCTTGCGGCTTGATGCTGTAACGGCCTGTGATTCGATTCTGATATCCAACTCTGGAATAACTGGCATTGGAGATGCACCAAGGTCAGATTCAAAGTCTGGAGATGTAAGAGTACCAGAAGTTCCACCAGTGAGGGTTGCACCGACAAGGTATGAAACCTTGCATGCTTCCATCGCAGTTGGGAATCCATCCGTAGTATCAAGGATGAATACGATGTCGTTTCCGCTCTTGCGAGTGTGACGACGAACAACGGTTGCTAGACCAAGGCGTACTGGAGTACCGTCAGTGCTTGCAGAAGAAACAGTTGACGAACCAGAAACAACGACCCACTGCTTAAGAGAAGCAGTATCTGTCATTGCGCCACCGAGTGATCCAACACCAGACCATGCGTTCGTAACAGTGAATGCCTTAAGTGTACCGGCACCAATGCTTGCAGAGAGTTCTGGATCCCAGTTGATGTCTGATAGAGATGCCGTAGCAAGAGAACCAGAGAATGAACCAGTTGCAATCTTTTCACGCTGGGAGAATGAGGTTGCAAGGTTGTACAACGAACCTGCGCCCTGAGAATCCTGGAGTGAGTTACGATCGCCAAACAACGAACCGCCCGCTGCGAAGTCCTTCGCCTTATCACCTGCCTTTACTGTGTCATATCTGTAATCTAGATAGAAGAGCAATCCAGATGGAAGGCTCATTGGCTGAACGGAGACGAGTTCGTTTGCAATCAAGCCAGCGAACACTCTACGTACGATAGGGAATGCTACGTTCTGGAACCCTTGAATATCTCCAGTTGAAGTAGATTCTCTAAGAAGCTGGCCAGCTTGGTTTTCCAAGAGGCGAGCCATGTTTGACTTGATTGGGTTCGTCTTGGAATCCTGAAGACCCTTTAGGAGTCCTGTCCTATCCCACTTTCCAACAAGCTTTGTCGTCTCCTTCTGACGATCAACTTGTGTGATCCCCTCAGTCATGATCGAATTTAAATCCATTTTTACGATTCTCCTTTTGCCTTATAGGCTGTTGTGGACGTTACTTACTTACGAGACCCGCAAGCTGTTGTAGCCTTGAGAAGCCTTCGTTTTGGTTGCGATCCACAGATTCGCTGAGGACCTTCTGGTTCGCTGCTCCTGAAGAGCGAGCGCGTTGTGCATTGGCAGTTGGCTTATTAGTTTTAGACTCAGTAAGCTTTCCTGCTGCTGCAAAGCTGTTTGTGATGGCTTCATAAACCATCTTGACTTCGTCAATGGTCTTGGCCTTGTCGATTGACTCAAGAACGACCTGCTTCTGTTCAGCAGTTAGACGATTGTGCTTGTTAAGCACGCTATTAACATGAAGAACCTTTGCATTGAAAAGGTTGACTTCGTGGAGGCGAGCACCAAGAGTACGGATGATGTCAACTGCCTTCTTAAGATTCTCACGAAGAGACTTATTTTCAGCCATTCCCTTCTGGATCATCTCCTTGACAGTGAAATCTTGCTGAGCCTCTAGTTCAGAGTCAGGCTTCTCTCCCCACATCTTCTCGCCCTTCTTCTCTGGGTTTAGACCCTTGCCTGTGTCCTTAACAACCTGATCAAGCTCACCTGCCTTGGTCATATCACCAAATCCCTTCTTAACAGAAGCTTCAGTTGCAAGAGCAGCCTCATAGACCTTCTTGAGTTCTGACTCAGAGATCTCGATTGTCTCTTCCATCTTTTCTTCCTCCTCTTCCTCTTCTTCGCCTTCCTTCTTCTTCTTTCCTTCCTTTACTTCCTCTCCTTCCTCTTCTTCAGCTTCGCCGAGAGTAGGGATTCCGGACATCATAGCACCCGGATCTTCCACCTTGACTTCTTCTCCAGGAACAGCCTCTGGTTCCTCAGACATTGCTGGGAAAAAGCTTGCTAGTGACTCAAGATCGAGTTCCTGATCATCCTTCTTTGGTGCTTCCTTATCCATTTGTGCTTCTCCTTTATCTGCATCCTCTTCCCACTTCTGGGCTTGAGGACTGAAATGATCTCCCCTTTGGGATTGTCCAATTCGTCCTGTTAGGCCTCTCTTCTCACCCAAGACGTTTCCAATGCTCTTTTCGAGAAGCTCCTTGATGGCAGGTGCCATGGAATCCAGGAGCTCATTTTTTGCAGCAGTCAAGGCAGCTTCCTTCAATGCCTTGGCATCATTTACGGCTTCGTTAACTAAATCTCTTCCTTCTTTCATTCTAATTCTCCTGAATGATTCTAACTTCTAAGTAAATGGCCAATAAATTTTCTGCCGGAAAATTTTTTTTCAATCTTCTTTTTCGCTCTCTAGATCTTCACTTCTTAGAGAATGAATGGCCCTGATATGTTTCTTCTTTCTTTTTATTGAAGGCTTTTCATAAAATCTACGTTGAAGAAGATCTTGAACAAGACCACTATTCCTTACCTTCTTCGTGAATCTTCTTATTAGCTGCTCCGGATCTTCGCCTTTAGCGAATGATACAGTCAATGAATCTCGTTTAGAATTCTTTGTCACTTTTTCCCCAATACTTGAAGAGCCGCTTCCCAGACATTTTCTGATAGCTTCTGCTCAACCATTTGATTTGCCTTCACCCAGGGAGATGGATTTCCCTTTACTTGTTCTCTGATAGCTTCCTTTACTACACCTCTAAGAGCAGCTTCTGAAGAAGCTCTCTGTCCAAGAATGCGATCGTCAATCTTTGTTCCAGGACCAGTCATTGGGCCCCAGTTTGTAGCACCTTGACTTCTATAAAGATTGTATGCACCAAGAGCAGCAGAGAAATCAAATGACTCATCGTAGCTATAAGCACCTGGCTTAGCGGCATACTTAAGCTTCTCAGCCTTCTCTTTCTTCTTCTTCGCCTCAGAAAGTAGAACCTCTGAAACTAGCTTCTTGATTTCATAAAGTGATGTTTTCATCTCGTTGCCTCTTCGTTAAATAGAATTACAGACAATCTTTGTTAGAATTTTATCTTTTATTTCTTGACTGCCCAGTAACTCTATCCCATGCAGATTCTTTTGGCATAAGTCCAAAAGTTCCCCTGTTTGTCAAATGCGCCATGATTTGACCAAGCGGATCCTTATTAATCAAATGAAAATCAGGGTTTGCAAAATCTTTAGGATTAACAAAATTCATGTTGCTATCCTTTCCCCAGATTCTATTAAGTCTAGTTTCTAGATCATCATCTGTCTGAAATCTAAAATCTGGAGCTTGCATTGATGGAATCTCTTCAGTCTCGGGAGGACTGGTGTCGATATTCAAGGGACCTTCGTCCATCTCATCATCAATGTCACTCTTATCCCAGCTTCGTGGAGGGTTTGTGGCCCATCCAGATCCAACTCCAGGGACTGTGCTTCCCATATTACTCTTACCACTTATTCCAAAGTTTGTTGGAGTTCCCATTGCTTCTTCAACTTCATCTGGTAATTCTATTCCAAGAAGTTTAAGAGAATAGTGAAGATCATCTTTTGGCGTCAGTGGTTTACTCAAAGGGCCAGTCGCACTTGATCCTCGATCATATGCAGTTGGTTGACCGTAAAATATATCTCTGTCGTATGGAAAATTTTGAAGTCTACGATCTGGCTTACGGTTTGCGCCTTTACCTCTGATTCCAGAGTCATCTGGGTGTCCGCCGAATCCGAGACGGTCAAACTCAAGAAGTATTTCAAGTAGACGACTTACTTTCATTTATAAATATTTCCTTGGATTGGAACGTCTAAAGCCTTTCTACGTTGTTCTAACTCTCTCATCTTTGCTTCGGGAGATTGTTGCATTGGCTTTCTACTTGTTGTTCCTGTTGCTTCCAATATTGAATTCATCTTTGAAAAATCTGGCATGATATTATCAAGTGGTACAGATGGTGCCACTTCATCTTCACCGGGAATCTTTACATTCTCATATACAAATGAAAGTGGATTTTCACTTGATAGAAGAGGATTCTTTTTCTTTGACATAATTCTAGAAGCTACGCTTTCCTTCTTTAACATGTCGTCGCTATTGTTGTAAATTCCCTTATCTGAATTTTGCTGCGGTTCTGGAATTGCTTCTTCATCTGTATTATCAACAACTGTCAGAAGCTCTGAAACGTTTTTCTTATTTGTCTTGACAGTTTCTGCAACCATCTTCTTCAGATAACCTTCTGTCAAATGTCTCTGAATCATTTCGGGTAAAGCTTTTTTAAGCTCGTCTCTAACAACTTGACGAACAACTTCAAAAAGATCGTTTGCTTTGACTTTCATTTTAACCTACCCTTAGAACAAAGATTTCTTTAAGAGTCTTCACTTTACTTCCTCACGATATCATTTAGAGCTCTGTAGATCCTATCTGCCTTTTCGAATCTTACATCTGTTTCAATCTTCTTGCTTTCTCCAAATAGATATGCTCCCGGAGTAGATGGTTCCGAAACAATGTCGAAGCAAATGATCTGGAAGTCCTGTTGAACAACATTTGTTCCTTCGTTTGTCTGTTCGGTAGAGCCAACGCCACGACTTGAAATACCAATCATAACTCCACTTTCGAGAAGCTGCTCAAGGATCTTTCCTTGTGGGGTTGGAAGAACTTCAACCTTTCCACAGACATCACTGCCATCCCACCACATTTCTCTAATAATATGAGAAACATTCTTAAGCGAAACAGAGGATGTTTCTGGATGATCAAGTTCACCAACGGCTCTATTCTCACGAACAGCCTTCTGGTAATTCTCAATCTCACGATCAAGAATATCTCTTGGATAAATTCTCTTATTCTGATTCTTGGTATCAGCTTTCTGGATGATTCCCTTGAGAATAATCTTTCCACCATTCTTCTCACGAGACTCCTTAATGACTTCAGGCTTGTAGTCAAGTTGCAGCCATTCTCTAAGGATCTGTTTCTTTTCCATTAGTATGTTTCCTCTACTTCAGTTTCAACAGGAGCTCCACCTTCTCCGTCTTCAGCTGCTCCACCACCAACTGGAGACTCTTTTATTTCTTGTTCCTTGATATATCTCTTAACAAGATCTCTTATGAAAGCTTCATCAATCTTTTTCTGAAGAATATCCCAGGCACTCATTGTGAATTGACGGCCTCGGCGAGTTCACCTATGAATGCAGACCATGACTTTTGCAGCATTTTACCATTGTCAGATGCACCTGCAAGACTGTCAAGCCCTGTGGCGAGTTGCTTTAATGATTGAAGCATGTTCTTATCGACAAGCCCACCTGCTCTGCCGCCCATCAACTGTTTAACTGCCGTAGCGCAGCTTCCACTTGACGTGCCACCTGTTGGAGGTGCAGGAGGTGTTTGTGACTTCTTTGACTTTGCTTTTTGAAAGTCGACGACATCGCCTTCTTCAATTTTAGCTTCTGCAAGTTTCCATGGATTCATTAGCTTACCTTCCTGTATTTTTTAACAAGCAATTGCTTCAACAATGAAATCTGTAAGGGCGACATGCTTGCAACGTGAGAGTCGACTTCATTCTCAAGTTTTGTTAGATACTTATCTCTTGCACCGATAGCTCTTGAAAGATCATCCATATTGTCAAGAACTCTTTCCTGAACAGTTACAAGCTCTGCTCTGAATAACTTGGCTTGGCCAGGGTCAGTCTTGGTAAGAGATACCTTTGCATTCTGTGAAAGGTGAATCTTTGGTACTCCGCCATCTACATGAATGTAAATTGGCTCCGCTGTGACATCATTAAACGATGCGCTGAAAGCTAGATACGTCTTGCCAGAGTCGGCATCATGCTTCACACCGAAGCTCTTTAGTTTGATACCCTTTCCCACGGCCTTTCTTATTGTATTGAACGCATCATCAAGAATACCCTCAGTCTTCTTTGAGATATTCTTTTGAAGGCTTTGAAACTTTGAATCACCAGCCAATGCATTCTTTGAAAGCTTTGAGATATAATCATCCCATTCGCTTTCAGTTCTTTCTTCACGGAATAGAGATTCTGTAAGATCTCTCGTTATGATCTTTGATAATACAGTACGATGCATGAATTCAATTCTGCGTTCGATATTTTCCCTTGGCATGTTGCTCAGAGCAGATTGAGTTCCAACGGTTGTCTTTGTCTGTCCAGGTTTAAAACCAGCATTTGACTTCGTATCACCCATTTTTGTTAGCATGGATGTTAGTGTTGGTTTTCCTGACGCGGCAAGAGTTTTATCAAGTTTTTGTACATCTCTTCTGAACGGGTTATCTTGCGCCGCTGGACTTAATAACTTCGCATGATCATTTACATAATTGTTATATTGATCTGTACCCTTTTGTAGACTCTTCAACCCTGTCATGAAACTCTTAGCATCATTACTAGTCTTCGCTTGTGTAGACGAAGACGTAGAGGCCATCGGAGATGCAGATGTCTGGAATGGAGTTGCTTCGAATACGACGCTCTCCTTCTTATGACCCTTGTCTGTTCCTTTTTTCTTAGATGCAGCTTTCTCCTTCTCTGCTGCTTTCTTTGGATCCTTCTGTAGTTTGTCTACTTCCTTTCTTAGACGTTGTAGCTTTCCTGGCTCTTTTGGAGGGAACCTCGCAAGTTCAGCTCTCTTGGCTCCCAATTTTGTTGGGAAAGATCCAACAGACTTAGAAGTTCCTTTCTTCCCAGGATTTGGAGCATAAAGATTGTAGCCACCGCCACCAGCCTTCTTTCTAACTACTTCCTTTACTTTGTGTTTGATTAGCTCTCTTGCCATGAACATACGCATTAACTGAGCGACTTCATCTGGCATCCCATCAAGTTGTACTCCTATTTCTTCGCCTTGTTCTTCAGACAATGAAGAAAAGTAAGAAAGAGCCATGCCTTCATCTAAATCTTTGTGTTTAGCTAGAAGTTCATCTACTTTTGTCTTGCGCTTTTTGATGCCGGTTGGAACTTGAAAACCAGCAACTCCACCTGCGTTCATTTCATTCTTCACTGTCAATCTCCGCAGTAAGTTTATGGAATAGGAGAAGTTCCTGCACGGCCTTCTCAGAGGATACGTCAGAAAGGGCTCTCAATGAGTCGAGAGCTTCATTCAACCTCTGCCCCATGACATTATCATCCTTAAAGCACTTCATCCCTCTTGAAGCCTCGAGCTTCTCTAGAAGTCCTTTTCTTTCCTCTTCCATCTCACGTTTAAATTGATCTTTGTTGCCAGTCATTGAATAATTCATAAATCTACGAATTGTTTTCTTTTGACTTTCATTAAGTGATCCAGAGTATCTCTGTTCGAATTTCTTCATTGCTAGAGCTGCAACAAGACCATCAACCTTCTCTCCTCTATTCTTTGAGGAATTCTCCTGTAGAGGGACAGTCATGTACTTGATGAGCGACTCTTCAAGTTGAATTTTCTGGACGCCTTCTGAAATATTCTGTTTCTTATTTCTACTTTGTTCGATGAGGAGTTGTACGGAGGCTAACAATCTATACTCAGAAACTCTGTGAACGTTGAAAAAGTCCTGCCCGAAAGTGTGGTGTATGTCCTTGATCAGATTGCTCTTCTTAATATCAATCTTTGCTTCGTCTATTGACGACGCATATTTGACAATCTCACTAAGAACCTTTCTAGCGACTTGTTCAGATAATCCATGACTCTTCGAAATGACTTCAAAGATCTCACGTTCTTTAGCTAGCGGTTGGCCAGGAGAGTAATACTTCTTGACGATTGATAGAGCCTTAAGATAGTTCTCCGGATCACGGTCAACCATGCTTAAAGCCATGCGTCTCACAAGCTGCTCGTAGACAAGCCCAGTGTTACGCTTTTTGTTGTGTCGAAATGTAGAAGACATTTTATAATGGCTCCAGTCTTTGTCTTACCGTAAATAGCCGTTGAAAGACGTTCCGGCTAAGATCTTAGCGTTTCTTAAGCGTTCTAAGTAAAGATTTAAGATCTTTATCTATTTCATTTATTCTCTTGGAATCTCTTTCAAGTTGTTCATTTAGTGCTTTTTCTTCTTTTGTTTTAACTTCTGAGAACGGACGTGTCACCAATCTTCGCAACGATCTAAAATCATTAGGGTCAGATCCTGTCTGCTTCTTCGTTCCGAAAACCATCTGGTGTAGATCTTCTCCAGTAGAGAAAAGATCCTTTCCTTTTCCGTCACCCCTTGACGCGTCGTTTCCTGTACTTCCCATGTTCTTCTTTTCTAATTCCATTTCCTCTTCTTCATGGATAACTGATTCTGGAGTCGTTTCAGGAGGCGTTTCAGCTGGCGGAGTCTCCGCTTGAGCTTCGCCGCCTAGAGTATCTGGAAGATTCTCTTCTCCAGAGACTGGTTCTGCAGCTGGAGCTTCTGCTTCTCCTGGCTGAGGAGGTGCTTGCATTTGTTCAAGTACAAGATCTTCTAGTTTATCAAGCTTCTTTCCTTCACGAACCTTTTCAATCTCTTCATCAGATAGACTAAAGATCTTCTTGTATATTGATTCACGATCGAGAACGCCTTCGGTTGCAGCTGAAGCGATTTCGAATCTCATTCTCCACAACTCCAATTTCTGCTGCTCATGAACAGTTGAAGATGTTGCTAACTTAAGTTCGAAGTCTGCTAAATCAGTTCCGTTGTAACCTAGAAGGAATAGGTGAATGATTGCAATCTTATTCAATTCGGCAACAAGTATCTTCTGAATTCTTTCGATTGTTCTTGCAAATCTTACGTCCTGCTGAGCAAGAGTTGCCTTTGAACCCAAATCAGACTCATATCCAAGATACGCCTTGGGAACCTTGAGTGCTGCGAACAACTTGTTCTGAATGTATTGAACGTCTTCGATATCTCCAGTAAACTGTCCACCTGGAAGATTTTCAATCTTTGAACTCTTCTCTCCACGAATAGGAATGAAGTAGTCTTCATCAACAGACAAAGGATTGTAGCGAAGATCGACTCTTCCAGTTGTAGGATCAATGATCTGATTTCTACGCAGTCTAGTCTTGATCTGCTCCATGAATGTGTCAATTTGATCAGGAGCAACGTTTCCAACGTCAATGTAGAACACTCTACGTTCAGGAGAACGAACAATGCGGTAAACCAACATGGCATCCTCAATGAGAATCAACTGTCTCCAGATGCGTCGAGCTGGTTCTATGATGCTTTGACCATATGGAAGGAAGCTATCATTTCCAAGAAGTCTAAAATGGACGATTTGCCAATTTTCAAGAATCGAGTTTCCCTGAGTTAGCCAGCGGAAACGAACGGCAAATGGATCCTGTTTATCATATCCCTCTTCTCTTTCAATTTCGTTGATTGGAATTGGTAGAAGGTTAAGAATTCCGTTCGTCTCATTTGCATCAACGAACAAAAGGAAGTCACCGTACTTGCAGAGGTTACGCGTCCAGCTCCAGATATTAAATTCGATATTTAAAACGTCATAAAACAACGTTTCAAGAACTTGCTTTATCTCAGCATTCTTGCTATTAACTTCTAGAATTCCACCCTTTTCATTGTATGTCGTTGTTTCATCTGAATAAATGTCAAGAGCTGATGCGATTTCTGGTGTGAATTCCATCTCACTATAGTCTGCATATCTTGACATTCTTTCATACTGTCCATATGAAGCTAATGAGTGAACATAAAGATGTGATAGTTCTCTCTTGTATGCCTGTGCTGTTCCTTCGGGTTCAGCAAACTTTTCACCAGACGCAATCTTGTGACGAACTACAGGACCACTTCTAAAAAGTCTTGTAAGTCTCTTCCAAACGCTTTCTTTGTTTTGAATTAGATCTGGCATGCTTTATCCCTTTGTCACTCTCATCTTTTTCATATTGTCAGATAAGATTTGACGATGTTCGGCTGATTCAGAGCTATCCCAGTAGGACCTGATTGACTTTGTAAATTTTTCAACTTGCTCTTTGCTTTGCTTCTTTCCTCTGTGAGCTGCAGCGATCTTTTCTACTCTCTCAGCAGAGTGTGTTCTACCTTTGAGACTCTCAGATATTTTTCTTTTTACTTCGTCTGAGCATGGGCGTGTTTTGACTCCTCTTTTTGCTTTTGAAATAGCTGGACTTGAGTACGTCGCTCCTTTGTTCCAGGGTGTATTCCCTTTCGCGACACCATCTCCACCAGGAGTCATATTTGTTAATCTGCACCCTGTCATCTTTAGATATCCAATCCAAAACATTTCAGCGTCATTTAATTCATTTCTATTATTACAACTTTGCAAAATTTCTACTTCCGGAATTGATTCTTTATTTAGAATAGATCGTACCCACGTATGACAGCGGTCATTTCTATTTTTGTGACTTGTCCAGTGAGCCTTAGGCCTTGAAGCTCCAACTTCCGTTTTACCAACGTAACGAAGTTGTTTTGAAAATGGGTCAATCAATCCATATACAAACATTTTTACCCCTTACTTATGATACCATCTACCAACCAACTAAAATCTTCAGTTATGCCATTTGGTAGTCTTACTCTCGCTCCAATACTACCCTTATAATTACCCCTCTGCGCTGGAGAATTGCTTGCAGAAGCACGAGGATCCTTCGAGGCACCTTTTATTTGACTATTGTATGTCCTATCCATCTCTATTCCACCAAGCAATTTGCCTTGTATGTCTGAAGAAGCAAAGGACGGTGATAGATACGTATCTCTAATCCAGACACCAATGGCGGCAGCCATTATAAGGTCGTCGTTATAACCTTTCATAGCTTCAGGTCTACCGTTATTCCAGATGAATGTTCTTAATTCTTCCGTGAATCTTTCAGATCTTATCGTGATGATTTTATTTCTTATATACTCTTCTAGCTTTGCTATCATCAACGATCTATTCTTTTGAGAAGTTGTGAACCCAGGAACAAGATCTTCAGTGTTTGGTCCCCAATACATATTAACAGCTTCACCTGGTCTCTGATCTCCTCTTCTAGAGAAGTACACATTCTCATAGTTGAGAAGTTTTATATGTTCGATACAAGCCAAACCTATAGACGTATTTTCAACAACAAGCAACGCATTATTGTATTCATGTCCAAGATCACATAGGATTTTAGCAAACTCTTCGACTGGAACCTTTCCATAATACTCTGCGCACTGAGACATTGATTGAGCATCCCATACGTGTGCAGCAGAGTGGTCTCTTCCATCGCCTCTGGCAACGTCTGCCGATATTACGTATCTTGCCTTTCCGTGAGCTTGAAACCAACGAAAAAGATTCCTATCCCAGTGAGCTCTCTCTGCTGGCTGCATCGTTCCATCTCTCAACCAATTCATTGCTTCTGTCGTTATGACAGTATCACCAGACGCATTAAAGTTGCATTCAAGTTCCTGAGCGACGTCTCTTGGAGACATGTTTGCTGCTTTGATTTCATTAACAAGCCACGTCGATGTCTTGAAACCCTTTCTATCTGGATCGTCTCTTAAGTCAGAGATTCTTTCAGGATGCCTCCACCACATAAACACATGAGGCTTAAAGTCGTTGGTACCCTCTTCTGCCTCTGAATAAATCTGATGGAATTTGTTTCCTACGCCATTTGGAGTAGACAACACGACAGCTCTACCACCAGCAGCAACTGTAGGATAAAGTCCTGTCCACAACTCATCGAATCTTTGGACGAATGCAGCTTCGTCGATGATAAGAAATGAAACAGCTTCTGAACGTCCTGCATCTTCTGACGTTGCAATCGCAGCTATTCTTGATCCGTTACTTAGTTCTATTGACAACTTATTATCGGTTGTAACATCTGCCAACATCAACCACTTCGGAAGTTTCTTTAGAGCTGTGGCAACCTTACGAATAATGTTCTTGGCAGTATCTGCCTTGGACGCCATTACAATGATATTCTTTTCTCTGTGGAATAACATCAGCCACGTTGCATATGCAGCAGTGACTTCAGATATACCAAGTTGTCTTGCTTTTAAGACTACGTTAAAACGGTGCTTAACGTAGTCTTGAACTAGTTCTTCTTGATAGTCAAACATTGTAAAGGGTATGAGCCCCCTTACAGGATGCTTGATCTTAACATACTTTCGTATGAAGTAACAAGGATCCTTTCCGCACATGATGATTTCATTGCGCAGAATTGATTTGTTCATTTATCCAATCTCAAAGAAACGCCACGAAGCATACATGTAACGTTCATTCAAGCTAACCTTCTGTACAGAGTAATTCTCCATCTCCTTCTTTTCAGAAAGATCTAGTGTTTCCTTTGTACGAGACTTAAATTCCTTCTTGATGTTCTTTACAGTTTCTGTTAGTGCTTTTCTAGCAGTCTCTTCAACATCTCTCATTCTAACTGGAAGGTGCATTTCATAGCAATGATATGTCAACTTCATGAGGTTTCCAGTAAATGTAACCCTCACATTAACAGCTGGAGAATCATGAACTTGATCTCTTACTATCTCAGTTATAACAGAAAGTGTCTTATCTAAATGACGGTGCTCTTCACCGTATTCAGTCATTTCAAAACTCTCAGGCTTTTTATCCATTTTGGGTGCTCCGAAAAGAAAGTTTCCCACTTCTAACTAGAGGCTAGCTGTGGAAAAGTGACGTAGATATCAATAACTTGAAATAGATTTCTTAAAAGCTTCAAGTTGTTCAGGCGATGGCCTCCATCCAGACTTCCATCTTTCTTCTCTACCTTCCACAAATTGAATAAAACAATTCACGCAGACACCATGATCCATGTAAGTGTACGTTGACTTACCTTTCATTAAAAATTCACATTGAGGGCAGAATGTTGGAACTCTATATTCATTAGTCATATCAAGGCTTTATAATCCAGAATGAGGCTCTACCCTCATGTTGATGTCCACTATCATCTTTTAAGTTCATTTTGATAGTAGAAACTCCGTCTGCTACACTCTTGTCTATTAGAAACTTACAGTTTATCTTTCTTCCCCATTTTTCATATTCAAACTTCATGGGTTTACCATCTGAATCTAAACATAGAAGTTCTGAAAGATGTCCGTTTTTAAAAGATCTTGGATCTAGAACTATTTTGAACTCGTAATTCCCTAGTTCATGATATGTTTCGCGGAGATTATAGAGTACAAACTTTTGTTTTGATTGCACAATTACCTCGCAAAAGGATGCCAAATGAATTGAACGCCAAGATATTTATCAATTCTATCAGAGATACCTATCCAGACATGAGGTCCAACTTCGAACTTGCCAATCTTATAACTTGCACCTACTCCAGCTAAAATTCCGAATCCAGTTCCAGCTTGACCACCGGCAAGATCTGCACCAACACCAATATTCTCATACCAACGAGATTCTAACATGAATGGATTAACTGAAGCTAGAGCTATTTCAACTTGCATGTTTTCTTCAGATGATGTAGTTCTTGATCGCCACACTCCGTTTTTATCCTGAGAAACTGCAATCGTTAACTTTAGAGGTCTACCCTGTGAAACATTGATGTATGCTTGTGGAGGATCTGTTAAAGTATATCCGTGAACTACAAGATAACCAAAGTCTTTATCGAATTCTACCTTCTTGCGTGCAACTCCTCCAGGATTAACGGGAGGAATTTCAGTCTGGTGACCAGCAACTTCAGCTTCATATGCATGCTTCCACTTAATTACAAGTGAATTCGCAGTTAAAAGCTCTTCTCTATTTGCTTCTAGAGCCTTGATGAGCGTCTTATTTTGAGCGTCACTCTTGTCAAGTAGATCCTTAAGATCATCAGATTGCAATGATAACTTTTCGTACAAACCTTTCTGCGTCTCTATCGTAGTATCCTTTGACGCAATCTGGTTTTGAAGTTCAATTACCTTATCATCATTGACTTTCTTTACTACACCAACAATTATCACAGCAGAAAGAAGTAAAGCTACAAAAACAAGTAAAGTAATCTTGACAACTTTATCTGGAATTTCCATATATCCTCACTTCTGTTCCGCTGGCGGAGGAAGCTTCTTGTCTGTGTACCTGCGGGCCACATATGCTCCCAAGGTTGGGGTCAGAAGGGCGCCGATCACACTGCCGTCAATTACTCCTATGACAACCTCCTGGTTACCTATGTGGAAGTGAGAACCCCCTAGAAGCACCTTTATGAGCACCACAGCAAATCCAAGCGTAGCCATTGTTAGAACTGCATCTTTCTTTCCGTCAGTATTCTTAATCCACATATTTTATCCTCCAACATTTAGATGAGCATAACCTTCATCGTCAGTTGTAATCTCTATGATGTTATCAACCATGTCCTTCATTGTATCGAGGTGACTGATAACGATGATATGTTCAAACACTGTTCTTAAGTAGTCAAACATTCTCTGAATGCTCTCTAGATTCTTAGGATCAAGCTTACCGAATCCTTCGTCTATAATGAACATGTTTGTCTTGGGAAGATTGGACATGTTTAGAAGTCCAACTCTGATAGCAAGAGAACCTAAGAATTTCTCTGCTCCGGATCCCAACTCCAAGAGTCTACTCTTGTATTGACCGTACTGAATAAAGAATCTGATGGATTGTTCTTCCGGATCATGTTCTATGTGAACATTGAAGTCTGCAGAGTTGGAGAGAATCTTGTTAATCTCTTCATTGATCATTGGAATCTTCTGCGCAAGAATCTGGTAAGCGATTCCATCCTTGCCCATAGCCTGGCCATAGACTTCAAATGCCGTGCACATATCACGAAGATCTTCAAGCTCTGATATTTGAGAAGAGAGCTTTTCTAGAATACCCTGGTCGGCTCCAAGTAGTCTATCATTAGTCGAGAGATCTTTTTGCAGTTCTTCCAAAGATTTTACGACTCCAATCTTGTTATTCTGGCAATTGCTAATCATCTGATCGTACATCTTATTGTTTTCGAGATCGCCTTCTGCCTTTTCGTACTTCTCCTTGTCGGCCACAGCCTGTTCCTTTTCAGACTGCAGACTTTCAATCTTTAACTTCATATTCTCTATTTGAAGTTTAAGATTATCACTTCGAGATGTTAGTGATTCTTTCTCGCCTGTAAATTCTCTGTATGCATCAAGCTTGTTCTTTAACGGCCACAATTCTTCACGCTCATTATAAAGCGTCAAGTTTCTCTTAGAAAGATCCTCTAACTCTAGTTCTATTTCAGTTATCTTATTCTTAGAATCAAATGCGTTAACCAAGAACTTACATGATGGAAATTTATCACCACATGGTACCTGACCAAGTAATTTGACATTCTCCTTGTGGTAGTTAAGATTGCCTGTCTTTTCATTTGCTCTTATCTTGATTTCACTTATGATCCCGAAAATCTCTTCTATTCTCTTTTCGGCAACTTCGAACTTTTCGAGATCAAAGCGCTGCTCTAACTTAAGAACCTTTGCGAGATCCATATCGACAGCAGCCAGTCTCTCTACAAGCTCTTTTAACTTAATCTCATTTGACTCTATCGAAAGATCAGCTTTCTTGATTCTTCCTGCCCAGTCACCAAGGTCCTTCCAAGATATGTCTACATTTTTCTTCAGTGATGTATAATGAAGAATATTTGCGTCTATCATCTCGAGAGCGTCTGTGTTAGTGGTTATCAACTTATTGATTTCAGCAATTGCTTCCTCTCTCTGCTTTATCTTGAATGTATATTGTTTAATTGCATCCTCAATACCACTTTCCTCAAGTTCATGTAATCTACCAAAGAATTCCTTGCTCTCGTCCTTAGCCAACAATCCCTTCTGAGCAAAAATATCGAGGTCAAAGAACTTGTAGAAGATTTCCTTTCTCTTAGTTTCTTTGACTCCAATAACGTCCATCGGATTCCACTGAGCTGAGAGTGAAGTGAGCATGAAGTCATCGAACGTCCCGAGACGCTGTCTTATGTTTCTTTCAGTCTCTGGTCTAAGAGTTCCTTCTAATGATTCTGTTCCACCAAGGCCGTCCAACATTGAAAAGTTTACAGATGTCTTTCCCCACTCCTTCGACTCTTCCAGCTTTCTTGTGCCATACTTTATTCTTTCAACAGTTCTCTCGATCATGTAATTCTGATCATTCACTGTGATATCAGCGATTGCTGTAGCATTATCCTTGTTATCGTTGATCAGATAAATGTTCTTGTTCACACCCTTAGTTGTAGCATCGAAACACGTCTCTAACAGTATGTCTATAAAGTTAGACTTTCCTGATGCGTTCGGTGCAAAGATACCACTCAACCCTGGAATTTGAGAGAAGTCAATTAGATTATTTTCACCGTAGTTAAAGAAGTTGGACCACAATAGTTTGTTAACTTTCCACTGGATATTTCTTGTTGTATCATCATCCTGTTCTACATGTATCTGATACTTCCTATTAAGATCTAGAACCTTTTGCAGAATCTTTTCACTTAGATTCTTTGGCTTAAGATATTCACGTATGAGCTTTTCTTGTGCATTAAGCTCACGCAAATTTTCTATTGATGCTGTGTCCTTACCAGATGTGGCCTTCTGCATTCCCATATCAACAGCAGACAATGTAATTACATCATAAGGCTTGAACTGAAGCTTTACCTTCTTCTCAATTTCCTTCTGCTGTGCCAACGTTATTGTTACGGGAGGGCTTATTCTTATTCTTGAACCCTCTTCAATTTTCAAGTCTGGAATTGAGAGATCTGTATTCAATCTTATTGTATGGAACTTTCTGCTTCCATCAAGGATATGTGAAGTAACGTTATACTTTGATTTCCCATTCAGTTCCCACAACAGAAACCCTTTTTCAAGCTCTTCTCCAAAGTTTTGCTGAATCAAAGAACCTGGATATGCTATTGTTCTTTCTCTAAAGAATTGTTGTTTGTGAATATCACCAAGGAAAGCGAAGTCTAAACCGTCGAATATTGTCAGATCATGTTCTACCTGAGTCATTCTCCAATTCATATCTGTTACACAGTGAGTAACAGAACCATGGAATAACCCTATGTTAACATCATCCTTTAGCTTAGCCCAATCTGATGGGATTGGATATCGTTCTCTATCTGCTAGTGAGAAAGTCCAGAAATTGTAGTTTACTCCACCACTCTTGAAAGTAAATGACAATCCTGACTTCTTATGCAGGAAAATCTTATCGCTCTTAATGCTGTCAATGATTGGTGTGATCGCATCCTGGCGATCTGCATTCATCATATTCATATCATGATTTCCAAGAATCATGTGATAAGGAGCATACTCACTGGCTCTTCTCATATGCTCCGATGCCATCTCTACGAATTCGGGACTAATCTGAGTCTTTGTATGAGCCGTATCTCCAGTGTTGATTATCAAGTCTGGTTTAATTTGATCAAGCTTCTTATACAAGTTTTCAAAAACTCTCTTGTACTCAGAGTGATACTTCAAATTTCTGATGTGGATATCGCTTATGTGTACTATTTTCAAACTCTGGCCCTCATTCTAAGAATATCTAGATCCGATTTTATTTCGATTGATCTTGATGCAACAGTGTCAAATTCACTCTTCGTCATTTCTCCGACGTCTTTCTTGCCATTGAGATTTACGTAATGACATGTTACACCGTACGATAGAAAATTGTCAATAATGTCTAATTGCTTTTCAAAAGCATCTGTATCCATGGCGAAGTGAACATCTACTCCAGACAGAACTATTTTTGAGAACAACTTTGACCTATAACTAAGTGTGCTTCCTTGGAGTGCTATGGCGTTCTTGCTTATCTTGAAAGCATCGAATGGACCTTCAGTAATTGTAATTGGCTTATTCCAATCAATAAGATAGTCATTAAAGATGATGTCCTTACAAAAATTTCCATTCTTATACTTCTTGGGATTGTTATCGTAAAAAGCTCTACCAGTAAAGAAGTTTAGATGTCCATAATCGTCGAACGACGGAATAATGATCCTGTATTTGTAATCACCATCTTCACAATACCCAAGTTTCCACTTAAGAATATCTTCTCTTTCGATTCCTCTTTCAGAGAGATATCTAACTGCTGCTTTATAATAGGGTCCTGACCATTCTTTTGAAAGTGTTTTAAATTCTATTGGAAGTACAAGTGGATCATACTTCTTCTCCTGCTTTGCAACTGGAGTTAGCGACTTTTCTTTTAACTCTTCGATGTACTCCTGTTTCTCTTTTGAGTTCTTTTCAAGAAGAGGTGCAATGTTTTTGCCCTTCCAATCGCATATCCAACAATGAAATATCTCAGTTAGTAGATTTACACTGAGTTTTGGCTTATGATGATTGCAACGAGGACAGAAGAATACTACTTCGTCACCCTTCGTTATCTGCTCATGATTCAGAGTCTTCCGAATCGCTTGTAGTTTTTGTTGAGGAGTCACCTAATAAATAGGATCTCAAATAACCAGCCCTAACTGTGATGAAACTGTCAGCCATATCGAAGCAAAATGGCTGTGGTTTATCATTTCTGTTATACACAATGGGAAATTCAGGAAGCTTTTTCATCACAAAGTCTAATGTTATCTTCTTCTTTTCTTTAGATCCCTTTGGAATTATCAGACCTTCTCGTTTCATGATTGACTTAACAGTAGACGGATGAATATGAGTTGATCCCATCCCTAATCCACCAGCTTCGAATGTACAAATCTCGTTGTGAATTCTAATAACTTCGTATGAGAATAAAGTATTGAATGCTGCAAGCTTCATCAATGTTTGCATCTGAGTCTTTCCAAATGCAAAATTTCCAAGCTTGTCTTCAAAGTAATGATGGTGAGAACCAGAAGAATAAGATTCTAGTTGATCATGAACCCACCAAGTACATTCATCCATTTTATCGTGCAGAGACTTGGCATCTAACTTCTTGAAATCAAAGTAGTCAGACTTTACCCATTTACCAGAATCATCCAAGACGGTAAAACCGATAACTGACGTAGAGATGTCCCAACCGAATAACATTAGATCTCCTTAGAAATCCATCTTCAATCTAATATTTATCTTGTCCTTCTCTCTCTTTCTTATTGGTTGAGCTAACTTCGCGACAGCTACAAGTTGTCTATCCTCATTGTATAGACCGACAGCTGTAATATATGTGATCCCATCCACCCTCTCAACCACCATACGATCATCATCCGTGGCTTCGGTGCCATTATCATCAAGGTAGCTGAATGTTGGATTATTGGATGCATTCGCCTGCGCCGTCGACAGTCTGCAATTGAATGTCTTGGTATGGATTCTTGCATTACCTCTAAATTCTAGAGTAAAAGCTGGAAGTACATCTGCATCAAACACTTGAGCACGAGTTGATTCCTTATCTACAAACGTCTGTACTATCGTCTTGTCTGTGAAAACTATCAAACCCTCAGAATAAAACACATTTCCTACTTTGCACCTTGTATTTCCCGTATAGTCTTCATTTGATATTTGTCTTGAAACTGATCCAGATAAGAACAACGTACCTTTTCCGTCGTCAATATATACCTTTTTAATTCCTGAATAAAATGTAATGCCAGAACCAGGCTGCCAATCATTTCTTGAATTATCTACTATCTTTACTGATCCTGGTTCTATTTGTCTTCCATAGAACATGCTTGGAATGTGGAAAAGTTTAACTCTGTTTATATCAGTATCTACGATTTGATATCTTGTTTTGAATGTTGGATGATCATTTCTTTCCCACTCGAAACCGATCCCAATTGAAGAAGATAAGAGGAAGTATCCGTGATTTGCATTTGCGCTATAATCAAAAACACCTTCGCCATGATTAAAGCCATGTAATGAAGAAAAAGCTCCATCATTTAATCTTGCATAATGTAAAAGATTAGAAGATGAAGAAGCTATAAGCGTTGAACAAAAACTAGATGAGATCTCAGCTGCTGTTCTGACAGAATTCCACAGTCTTGTTTCAAAAATATATCCATTCAGCCCGCCTATGAGTCCCGTTGACGGAAGAGGACTTAATACAGGAGCAGAAGATGATACATCTGATACCAACAGCAACGGTTTTGTAGAAGAACCACTTTGAATCGTAAGAGGAACTTGAAGATTAGACTTCAATTGTCCATTGACATAAAAACTCGCAGATACACCACCACTTACAGCCACAGCAACATGTGACCACACTCCAGGTTGAACATCAAAATTATTCGATCCAGTTGTTGCAACAGTTGATCCACTTGTGATACTTAAAACTAAATCTGCAGATGATCCGTTTGAACTCGTTAATGCTACTCTCCACAATCCAGATTGTCCAATTATGAATTGATTTGTCATAACCTGCGACGTTGGTTTTATCCATGCTTCGGCAGTAAATGAAGAGGTTGATGTTATTGGGTGAGAAGATAGCGCTCCTGAAAACACGACGCTTTGTCCCCATCCGGAAGATGGATACCAGAGATTTGAGTGAAGAACATAAAAATCGTGAGAACCAAGAAAATAATTTGAATCAAACTTTGAGTAATGATCGAATAACAATTCTATTGGACTAAAATGCTCGTCATACCACTGTGTGTCCGTGACATCTAGAAAAGATGAGTATGGAGTATTATCGCATGTGACGAGACGTATCGAACCTGTCGACGGATAAGATCCAGAGACAAAAACAACTTTATCTATACTATGAGTATCAAGTGGATCAAGTGGATATATCGCTATACCAGATGAACTAAAGTCACTTGATTTTACATTGTATCTTGATCTAATTCCACCGTATAAACTTAATGATCCAGAAGCACCAGTTGAACCAAACCAATCCCAAGTTACACCATCTTGGTTTCTTCTTAATCCAACAGACACCTTAGGTCTAGTGTGAACAGTAGAGAAAAGAATGTCATTTCTGTCGAATTTTCTAAAGACACTCATGTATTCTCGATATAAACTTAGTAGTCGAGTCTGATTCTGAAGATCGCTTCACTATCAGGTGACTTGGTTATAGGCTTGTTGACCTTAGCAACTGCCAATAGGTTGTCATTTGCATCGTATAGACCAACTGTTGTGACATAGGATCTGGTCTGTAGGATGTTGCTACCTGATGTTACTCTGATTCTCTTATTGGAATCAACAAACGTTGGATTGCTTGAGTAGTTGAATTCAGAGTTCGTTGCTCTGCAGAAATAGATCGTTGAGTACAAGTTTGTCTGGTTGTGAATGTTAATCTTTTCTAGGTGAGTTCTAAGACCATCAGCCAACTGATTGATAGTTCCTGACGATTGAAGGTTCTCTAGCGTCTTGCTTCCAGACCAGAACGTCGTGCCAGCTACCCAGGCCGTACTATCTGGAATAACAATCACACCGGCGTTGTACCACACCTGCCCAATTTCACTTCCCGTTCCATTGTACTTCAACGGAGCATAGTCTCCACCAACAGTCTGCTTGAAGTTTGACGTTGCTCCATCGTCAGACGCAGTTATTTGCGCGCTTGTCTGATTGATGATAAGAGACGTACTACCTTTCTTGATCTCGTCCTTCTGAATTCCTCTCTTCAGCATGATGAAGAAGCACTCTGGTTGCTGAACGCTGTTGACTGTAAAGAGCGAATCTGGACTCCCGAGTAATGAAGAAGCCATCATTCTATAAATCTTAATCTTTTCGTTCTGAGAAGCTGTTGCTGTTACTGGAAGATTGAACGATGATGTGGTTGCATAACCATAAGTGACATCCATGAGAGCAGTACTTAGTGAACTCGTTGGAGAGGAATCGAATATGGTCTGGAAATAGCCACCAAGATCTGCTCCTGCAGATGAAGAGGCGATGTTTGAATACTTCTTTGTGTTCTGATCAAAGTAGAATATAGAACTTGATACAGAGACGACCTCATTTATAGAGGATACAATGGACGCCACGTCATGGCTCAAATCGAAAGTTTTGAATGAAATATTAATAATCTCCTAGGCTTAACACATTACTTATTGTATTCCCGAGTTATGCTTTTAAGATAATCTGTTTTGAGATTGAGCCCAAAATCTCTCTCCAGTACTTCCCCAGTCGCATATACAACGGTACGTCCCATGTTTCGAAGAGAATTAACCTTCTTTAAGGAAGGACCTCTTTCAAATCCTTTTATCTCAACGAATGTATCTTTTTCATTTAAATAGAAATCTGGAGTGTAGCTGCTTCCGTCCAGTAATCTAATTGTCGGTTCATAATCAAAGTTTATATTTTCTTTTTCAAGATAGTCCTTTATAAAAGCAGCTTCCCATCGAGAACGAACCTTTAAATCATTTCCATTCTTGAGAGTGACAAGATATGTTTTAGATCTCATTTTGTCAGAAAGTTTTTTTTCTGTCCATACAAATTTAGACCTGCAAGCTCTGCTGCAGAATTGCTTAATACTTCCACCTTGACCACCCTTCAATCTGTCACATTCTTTTCCACATGTTTTGCAATTGAAGTTTTCATGCTTACTTTCATCTCTTTTTCCAGAAATTAATCTTCTGTTGTTCTCTCCAACACACTTCATTGAGCAAAATTTTCTCTTTTCTACCTTCATCTTTACGAATATGTTTTCGCATATTCCGCATGATATGCTTTCTCTAGAATTCTTCATCGTGTATTCATCACGACACTTAGTAGAACATGAGAACTTTGCTCCAGATCGTGGATATTCAATTCCACAATTTCTACAAATCTTTTTTGGGAGCAAGATTTTCATATTAGGTTGTTGCAAATTCTACTATTGAGACCGGAATCTGGACATTCATGCCAGACTGTTGACCGGTTACGACGATCGTTGTGTCTATTGTTCTTGGCCTAGTTACATTGGCACCAACGAGAGTGTCGAAAGCTTCAGTTGTGAGTGTCTGGACTCTAACATTGAACTTGCATTCAGTTCCACCAGCAGATGTTTGTCTTCCTGCAGCGGCTGGGATAACATATCTCGCAGTTCCAAATGGAGTGATAGCGATTGGAGTCTCTCCAGAAATAAAGATTAGATCGTTGTCAACTTCAACCGAGTAGTTGACATCGATAATCTCTGATGGGAGGATAGTCTGTGACCTTGCAATCTCTTGACTTACCGTGACGTCTGTTCCGCCGCCAACTGAGTCATTCTGTTCCTTCAATGTTACAGAATCTGGCTTGGCTGTCATTGTTGGAAGGAACTGGAGTCTTGCATTTCTCACAGTTACCAGTGGGAAACGAAGAGCAACGACTTCATTCGTGAAGGCTTCAAAGACTGGAGTATCGAGAATCTTTCTATCCTTAGAGTCAGATCCTGTCAATTCATTCCAGAATCTGTAATCTATCTCATCGTCGCCCAATCTAAAACGAACAATGGAGAAACTTCCATCGTTTCTTGCCAGACGTTCACGTCCTTCATCTGTTAGAACGGCGTCTATGAAAATTTCGCCCGAGTTGTCCTGAAAGCCCATGTCGTTATTCTCCTCACTGTAGATAGATAGTAATCTATCTCAGATTTAGCTTCTAAAACTCATCACCATCTCTCACCAGGTGAAGATCTATCATAGACAAGTACTTCATTTTCCTCGTCTCTATCATCTACGAGAGCTGCATCTTGAAGTTTCTTGAGCTCTTCATTGAGTCTTGCGTCACTCTCGCTATCAAAGTTATTGGAATTCTTATTAGAAATTGAATGTTGTGGAATAAAGAAGTCGAACTTAGACACAGTTTGCCTTGGTTGCATGCTCAAAATAGAAAGATTGATTGGAATGTCTATAGATTCGCCAGTATCTAGAGATTGAACCCTGCAGAGGTAGTTCGCATCACTCAAACTTGCATTTCCTATCGTATTTCTTCCAGCAATTACTAAAGATGTGATTCCTGGAGGTTTTCCATTCCTCGTTGGAGCAGGCGAAACAACCACTTCTGTCTTTGTCACTCTGTTCGGAATAGTTCCGAACGCACCATAGTAGTCTAAGCGAACACCAGCAGATGAGACAAAGTCAACTGGAAACTCACCTCTTGTGAAATACTCTTCATTCAAACGAGTTGCAAGCTGTTCTGAAAGAACAGAATCTTCTCCGTGTCTAGAAATGCATTGAGCTGCATATACGTGCTTTGTCTTATGTTTCTGGAAGAACTCTACATCTTCATCGAAGAAGATAACATTGTTTGGAGCAAAGTCGACGTTCTTATCTGACGACCACGATTCCTTTATTTGTTGCCAGTGAGATATATCTCTTCCATTTTCATCTTGGAACTTTCTGAACAGTCTCATCTTTAGAATATCTTTCTGGCTATTCTCTGGCAACTTGAACGTTACAACAATTCTCTTCTTGTGAGACTCTGGTCTTACAGTTAGTTCATCAGGAGGACCAGGTGGCTGATCATCGATGCATGTACCATATGCCCATTTATGACTCCACTCACTTACGAAGTATGAACTCTTGTGGTCGCTGAAATTAGCAGTGTGTGAACCAAATGTTGTTTGCGTAAGTGGATCTGGTCCATCAATTCCCCAGTGTCCAGGTCTCGTCCACCTTAACACAGCCTTTATTCTGTATCTGTACACTTCTCCGTACAAAATCTTTGTGTCAATATACAAATTTACTTCTCTGCTTGGTATATCAATCTCTTCAACCTTTGTAAATGCTCCAGACTTTTGTCTCTTATACTTTTCAATAATATATCCAGTGTATTCAAGTGGCTTAAGCTTTGGAGAAGGAAGAGAAGGGATTGTAATGTGTCTTGGCTTCTCAAATATATCAGTGCGAGAAAGAACTTCAAGACTGTGAAGTGAAGGCGCTATAGCCGACAACGTCTCTACATGATGTGGTTCACTCATGAAGTTAACCTTGTCCTTAGAAATTAGTCCACCGATTGCTGGATTAAAGAACTTAACTTTTACCTGAGCTGTTGATTGTACATCAGTTACTTGTTCTGGTTGAGATATCCTTTGTGTCATGTCGACAACTGGATCTGAAATTGCCGGTCTTGCTGGTGTTGCTGTTCTTGACTGCAAACTCAACGTTGGAGATGAGGGATGAATACTTGATATTTGTGCGAACCCTCCTCTCTGAATTGACTTTGATATCATCGTCTTTCCGTCGACTAAAGTTTCCTTGACCTGCGTCATATTTGAAGACACGCCATCAGAAGCTATAGAATTCATGCTGGCGATTCCATTTGTTACTTGGCTTATCTGTCCCTGGAGTTCGTGAATTGAAATTCCATTCATCCCAGTGTCCGTCAAGAATGCATCTTCATCGACCATGTTTATTGGATCTGTTCCAGCATGAGCTCTACTGGATTCGACACCTGTGTTGTGTAGTGGCATCTCAACAATGGTCTCGAGCACACCAGGTGACATATGACCATTTGCTATCATTGACTTTATGGAACTAAAGCCAGTGATCTGCAAGTGATCTGGAGTGAACGTGATCCCTCTGGTCGTGTGTGTAACTGGTCTTTCTAATTCTCTAGAAAATATCACAGGATTGATATGACGACTATCAACTGTTTTTGGTTTAGCTTTTTCTTCAGGATCCTTCAAATCAGGAGCTATATTCCATATGACTTTGATAAATCGAGGCAGATCTTCAAGCTTTCTATCTCCTCTAACATCATTTTCATTTGTAAGTTCATCAGGAGCCCAAAAATTATAGAACGGGTAAGCTTCAAGATTGAAATCATGAAACAAGGTCTCGAATGGAGCTCTACCAGATTCAGCTGAAAAGACCTGAGGTTTGATTCCGTGGTCTATGATTTGTCTAGCTATCGTTGTTTCGTCTTTATTTTTTCTCAGATCAGAATTTGGAACTTGAACATGAGAATATAACCCATCTATATTGAGACTGCTTTTTGTTGAATCAGTCTTGGAACTTGTATCGCTTATTATTCTTCCCGGTAATCCAGTTGAACTTATCTTTACAGGGCTAGAGATATCAAATGGATGATCGAGCAGCCCGAGTCCTTTACCAAATAGCTTAATCATAATGCACTCCCGTTATTTCCACCTGGCTTATTTGGTTTCTTTCCACCATTTCTTCCATCTCCGACAGTCGGGTCTGTGCCTGTCGTTTGAGGAACTGAATTAGATGTGCCAGGTCCTTCGTTGAATGGTTCCTGTGTTACTTGAGTCTGTGTTGTTGCTTGTAGTGGTGGAGGAGTAAATGGCTGTATCGGACCGTTGTTTGCGTATGGCATTGTCATTGGAGTTGCTGGATCTGGAACAACAACTTGTGGAGTGGATGCAATCGGAGCACCTCTTCCTGGACCGATGTCGGAGAATATTCTGACAGTTCTCATGAATGAAGCTATACCATTAGCTGTAGTTAGATCAATGACTCCATCTGCAAGATTGCCAAGCTTCTGTAAATACTGTATTTCGTCTTCTGCATTTGTCTGTGTGGTGTTATCAAATTCTTTTGGAAACTCTATCTCTGCTGGGACAGATGTAATTGATGATTTTCTCCCGTCAGATTTTAGAGACTCCTTGATACTTACGAATTCACCAGACAAAAGAAGTGGTAAGTTTGTTGAGAGAGTTTTAAGATTCATTGTTGCTGTTTCTGGATCTATTGATGCTGCCACTATCGATATCAATCCATTATCCTGTGAGTTACCAGAATCAACACTACTGAAAATAGTACTGTCATTCGCGTCCTTGCCGTCGAAGTGATAGAGAGCACCAGTCTCCTGTAGCACGTCCTTCAACACCTGATTCACTCCAAATTTTGATATGGATGTCTCTATGTTGTTCATCACCTTAGAGACGTCTTTTCCCTTCGGAGCAATCAACAAACCGTTATCTGATTGCGAAAACAAGAAATCCAACTGTGCTGATAGATACGAATACTTTCTTGTTGTCGACCTCGGATCTCCCCTGTTGATAGAACTTCTAACATTAATTGCAGCAAGAATCCAGTCAAATTTACTATCACCGAATAACACGTGAGAAAGAATTGGGTATGGACTTATTGTGTCAGGTCCTGCACCTGGATCAAGTTGCTCAATCTGCTTTCTCATGCTTTCCTTTTGAATAGATGATAGGAATACAGGAGATGTCTCAGTAGAAAATAACGAACCTGGAATGTTGTTCTGTAGTTGATACGCCTTCAAAGTATAGTAGTAATATCCATGTGGAGGAACATCTGAATCCAAGAACGTGTACACTAGATCGTGGTTCATATTGTCATAGAAAGATAGAACCCACGCCTTCACATATTCCCTGAGTCTTCCCGTATCTTCCTTCGCATGATCGTTATCTACCGTATATGTTACTTCAGTTCCGTCGAATATATTCTTTCTCTTTATTACGTATCCAGATGCATCCTGGACTTTCTTCCAACCAATTATTACACCCTTTGGTGTTCCATCTGGCGCGTAAAAGGATGTGAAAATCAACTTTGGAATTCTCTTTGTAAAATCAAATACAGAAAGAGACTCAAATGCCTTTTGAGCTTTTACCTCATCTGCGTCTGGTAGCAACTTAGCAAGATCTACGGAAGTATTACCAGAGCCTCCAAATCCATCAAGTGAGAGAGTTGCCGAAGATAGTTGTGCAGCCAAGTTCACATTTGTATCTAAGTTTAGTTTACCTGAACTCTCAGCATCTAGTAGTGTGATATACGACTTTATATTTCCAACTATTTTGGATGCAATGTTAGGTGGAGGAGTAACTCTTGTAAATCCTATGCGCCCAACATTGAACGACATTGCTAAAGCAAATGGATTCTCAGGAGGAACAAATCCAGCGTTCTTTGCTCTAGCGATAAATGAGTTAACCTTGTTGATAACAGCGTAGATGTCATTTCTTGATTTATTGACTTGATTTCTAAGCTTATCCTGTGAATCAGGCATATCACCTATGATTTGTGGATTTATCAAACTTGTATTGCTATTTGTGTTCAGGTGTTCTGGAAATTGTGATTGAGTCCAAGCTGGTCTTGCACCAGTAGTTCTCATTGACGATGCATCTACAGCCTTAAATCCAAGCATAGAAGATACTCTTTCTATTATTGACATATAAATTGCTGTGATCTGGGGTGGTGGTCTGTTTAGACAATCGATGATGTCTATTGCAGCGTTGATGTCTGCACCATTTGTTTCTCTTCCATTCGTTGTTGGATATGCTATGTCTGTTACTTGATCAACTAGAGATGAAATACCATATGGACCACTGTTGTGACCGAGCAAATCTGTAGCTGGACCATTTGAAGATGGAGTTAATGCTTGAGAAATACTTGGTTGAGGGTGGAATATGTCAGATATTTCGTTTACAGGAATTGGCATTTTTACTTTCCTAGACCTAGAAGCTGAGCTCTTACTGTTGTTGAACTCGGTACAGTTGGCTTCACAGACACTGTCTGTAAATTATAAGTAGCTAGAGTAGATGGATTTTGTACAGTTAACTGAACTGGAGGAGGTACACCAACTCTAACCTGTGCAATGTCTGCTGGCTTAGAGAACTGAGGTTGCAATGATAGACTCGTTTCAGCTCTGCTTCTTCCGCCAATTCCAGGAACAATCATAGGAATCTTGTTATCAGACAAACTCTTCTTGATATCTGGTGTCAACATATCTCTTATCATCTTATCGGTATGTTGCTCAGCAACTTTCATTCCTCTGTAAACCCATGCAGATAACGTTCCATCTACTCCCACAGCTCTTATTCTATAGAAGTACGTATTTCCAAATGATATTGAAGTGTCTTGAAACTGGTGTGTTCCAGTAAAAGCATTCTTGTCTATGCTTTGAAGATTTGTTTGGTTAAACACCTTTGCCTTTTGATTGCTTACAACTAGTGTCTCATCCATTCCCTGAGAGCGGAATCTGCTAGATTCTCTAAAAACTGTTCTAAACGTCTTAAAGTTTAGCGTTTGAAAGTCACTTGGATTTTTAAGATTCAACCTTGCAGCAGCAAAGTTATTGACATCTGCTCTTTCTATTTCCCACTTATCAACCACACCAGAGTCATTTGATGTATCCCAATTAAGAACGATGTAGAATGGTTTAACCTTCACGTCACTTGCTCTCACTCTAAAATTCTTTGGTTCAGAGATTTTCAGGGCAGCAAATACCTCAGCGTAATTACTGTAATTGCTGACGTACGATCCTGTCTGTACAGCCTTTACACGATATACATATGTCTGATTGGTCTCTATGTATGTCGGCCTAAACTTGGGTCTGTTCACTCCTGGCTCGTCGATGAACGTGCGTTTTTTCCCAGGAATACCAACAGATGGAGCTGGATCGAAGAGAATCCTATTTTCTATCATTGGGAATTCTTCCCAACGTTCATCTCCAACCTTTCTTCTCTCTATCTGGTATAACGTTCTAACTGATGAGTCAGCCAACGAAGCTCTATTACCCAATCTATCTTCTGACGAAGTATCATTGTCACCGTCTTGCCATTCCAATCTCACACCACCAACAGTAAAACCTGGACCCTGTGTGACCTCAGCAGTTAAGTTCACGGGAGCATTTATCATTGGTCTTCTTATAATCATGAAAGGTTTTGAAATTTCATGAGATGTTTCATTGCCGAAGACATCAACACCATAAATACTGTATTGATATATGTGATCTAGCGAAACTGTCTTATCTATGAATGTCGTCTCTTCTAGCGAATTCTGAAACATGCCTGTCCAAGAATAGTCTTTATTCTCGCCACGTAGCACAATGTCTTCAAAATGTTTAGAACCCTCGCCAGACTTAGGAGTACCGAACTTTATCATATTAACCTGACTTGGTGTTGTAAACGCGCTCTGTCCAACTGTCAAATCTCTTCTGGCCAAGAACAACATTCTGACTCTTTTATCTGTGCACTTGAATACTATTCTTGATTTTCCTGTCTTTGCGTCCATTTCAGCAGACAGTGTTGGCTTAATCAACTCATTTGGTCTTGAGGAATCTTGCAAGAACATTTCTACTTCGTATGGACTTTCTGACTTGTTTCCAAAAACGTCAACAGAATACACTCTATACATGTACTTGCGACCGGTGATAGTATCTCTATCGTAGAATGTTGCTCCGGATCCCTTAGAGCCGTTTAGACATTCTCCAGCCTTTATGAACATGTTGGAGCTTCTTTTCACAATACTTGCATTTACATTAAAACCCTTAACATCAGAGAAATTTCTCACTATCAAACTATTATCTTTGATAAGAGATGAATCTGCTTCTCTTTTATGGATTTCAAACTTTTCTACAAGTTGATCATCTACGAGTATGTTTAGAGCAATCGCATTGTTTACCTTATACGAGAACACTCTCTTTGGACGCTCCGGTACCCTTATCCCTTCGATAGTAACATCAACAATCTGAGATCTTATACTCTCCATCATGTTATGGTCTATAGAAACAATGTAATAACTGTATCCTCTTCCAAATCCTACAGATTCATCTACAAAGTCATATTCTACAACATCTCCAGTTATTGTTGACTTCAACTTGTCCAAAGACATAAATGCTATTTCTCTAAACTCAGATGTGTTATTCTTGTCGATGACGATCTGTGATGTTATATCACTAGCCAGGCTAGTTACCTGGCCGGTATTAAGAAGTCCCTTCTGGCGGGCCTCTGCAGTGTTCAAGGTGAATTGCTGAGGTATATCAAGGTGAGCAGATGATGGATCCTGCATTTTGATATTTCTAAGAACATTTAGATTCTGAGCTACACCTGCATCTATTCCAGAAAATCTTGAAGCATCAAGAAATGATGATATATCTGTCTGTGTGCTTTGAGTATCTGAAGCTGGAGTCGTTGATGAATCTTTTGATCCTATAACGCCATCATACATGTTGGTAGAAATTCTTGCATTTGTTGCCGGATCTATTGGATTGAGTATAGAAGTTGCTGTCATAACTCCGGCTTCTCTATATCTGATTTCCATTGGACCGAGTTGATCTCCACCCTTTGCTCTAGATCTAGACTTAAGAGTTGATAGTCTTTCCATTCCTCTCATCGTTAGAACTGGCATCGTTCCTCTCTTAAGAGTTGGATTTAGGATAGTGGATCTGAATATTCTTACAGCTTTTACATTCTTGTTCCAGACCTGTGAAAGTGGAAGATTGAATCTCAAGTGAGAGAAGAAGCAATCTACAGTTCCTCTGTTCTTTGCCATGTCTACTGTGATACTCACAAGTTGTGGAACATTCTGATTAAATGCAGATGGAGCAGGAACATCTGTCTTATTCTTGAAAACAGTCTCTGTTATGTTCTTATGTAGGTCATCTGCTATAGCACTTGTTTCAAGAAGAGGAACTCTTGTTTGGAGATAATCGAATAGATTTTTAGAATTAGCATCAGATGTATTTGCGACATCTGATTGCATGACAGCTGGAGCAATTGATCTAGAATCCTGCTGTTGAGAACTCTGAGTAGAGTTTATCTGATCTCTAACGGTCGCTAGATTACCACGAGCAACAAGTGCAATCTGTTCAGCCGCTATAGCTACGCCCTTGAGAGTAGCAGCTTGTTCTATGAGATGTTCGTCATTCGATATTACCTGAGAACCTTTTGTTTCTTGTTCTTCAGAGTTTGGAGCAGAGAATTTGCGAGCAGAAGTGAAAGTTGTGTTAGAACGTTTAGCGACGTCAGAGTCTATGTTCACCGACGTGCCTGGAGAACTTCTGTCAAAAAATAGAGGCATGTTTAACGTCCCTTACGACCTGTGAAAATCCTTATATCATTGTGATATGAAAGATCATTACTCATATCACGCTTTGGATTAATCTCTGTCCATCCCTGAGATCCGCTTCTTAGAATCTTCATGTGAAATCCATCTGGTTGAAAATCAGTTGGAAAACTATCTTTCGAATATGAAAAGTCAAGAGTGACAGCTGTTGATGCATATCTTTCCATTCCAAGATCTACTGGTTCTATTGGATTTAGAAACTTCTCTCTCTTTCCATTCTGGATGTAAACTCTTTGTACTTTCCTTTGTTTTGTTTTAATCGTTCTCGCAGAATTATCTGGGAATAGTGTCCTTGGAAGAATTCTCTGTCCTTGTGCCATTGTAAATAAAGGACGAATTACGTTGGTTGTATCTTCACCTAAACCATTGAAATTTCTATATCCAGTTGTCGCTTCTCTAATTGGAGTTGTTTCTATTGACTGGTAGATCGACGAACTAAGTTGTACTGGAGTCAATGAAGCACTTTCAGCTATGATTGGAGAATACTCTATTTCGTCATCAAATGGAGACCAATAGCAAAAATGAAGAGCTCCCTTAGAAAGTAAACGTTTCCCATTGTTTGTGAGAACCATGTCTACAATTCGTGTATTTCTATCTAAGAATCCAGCCATTCAGAGAACCTCCACTTCTAAATAGTAAGTCTTTTGACAATCTATTAATTAGAAATCTTAAGGCTTAAGTTTAGATATGATTGTATCTCTAGTAGACTTTATGACGTCTGCTCTTGCAAGAGCAGATCTTAGAGTATTGTCTCTTGGAATCAGTGTGCTAGGATTCAACGTGGTAGTGAACAAATCTCTTGACTTCTTAACCTCTTCTGTACTAAAGACATCGAATGAAGGAGGCTCAGCTGATCCTGCTGAAAGTGGAATATATGGAGTTCCAAACTCATTTGTAAGATATGTTGACTGAACTGATTCAAGATCACCAGAACCTGACAGTATGTCCACGAACGTTCCCGTCAACTGAGAGAAGACAGCAAATTGATTTGAGTCTGTTTGACTTGTAATTCCATAGCTTCTGCCGTAGTCTGCTTGTTGCTCGACAAACACGTAGCTAATTCCGATGTCCCATTCAGAACTACCAGACATAACAGCTACGCGTCTCTTACCTGGCTTTTGTGGAGTTCCAGATTTCTTGAATCTCAGCTTCTTGCTATCATATGTTGCTCTTGTTCCTTCTCCTTCATCAACTGTAAACTCTATACGAGCTTGACGGAACCAAATTCCATTTCTTCCACCTGCAGTTGGAACATTTGCGACAGGAGCTCCTGCCATTCCAATCATTAATTTCCAAGTTCCATTGATATCTGTTCCGCGAAGCCCTGGTCTAAATCCTACTATCTTGCCTCTCGTTGTCGGTAGAACTGTTGGATTTGAAGTAAGAGATTCTTGATCCCATATCTTTTCAACGTAAATGTCATCTAGTAATGGATACACTGGTTGTAAGTCAACTGGACCAAGATTTGAACCAGTCGTTGGGAACTCATTTACATTTGCAGTTCCTCCAGGTCCAGTTAGCCAGCCTGTAGGAGGAGACCAACCGATTGAAGATGTTGTCGTTGGTTGATAATTTAAACCGTGAAATATTCCTGGTGGGATTCTAGGATCTAACATCCATGGAATATTTGCTCCAGAGAGAGCAGTTGATTGACCTTTTGGTGGATCAAACAAGTGAGATGCTGAAACTAATCCCCATACACCAAAAGCTTGAAGGATTGGCAATGATGCAGAAAAGGGACTTGGGTAAGCTCTTCCATCAAAGAATCTAAGATAAGGTCGTTTTGAATCTCCAGGAGATATATCAGACAAGCTGTCATATAACGAAGAGAGATTCCTTGGATTAAGATTCTTCGAGCTATCAGTAAAAATAGTTCTCATGTCAATATCTGTGTCATATGACGTATGAGTTGCATCTTGAGAAGATGAAAGTTCCCATATCGCTGTCAAGTCCTCTCCACCCGTGTAAATTCTTTTCTTATTATTCCTGTCGAACATCAGCGAAGTAGTCCTTGGATCATTACTGCTTGACATATTGAGTGTTATGAAATCCCAACCACTTGAATTGGATGTGAACATTAAAAGAGCTGATTTGTTATTTCCATCAAAATTTTGTGCAGTCGTAATTATCACAGGGTTATCATCGTTATCAAGTTTTATGTTTGTTCCGAATTTAACACCGCGTGTTGAAGATACAAGATTGGTCTCCCATCCTGATGATCCTGACTTAGCGTAGTAAATGCTGCTGCTATTAGCCGACACATCAGATAAAGCATAAGCAATATGTGGTTTATTATTTTTATCTATGTCTAGAGAAATGTACGTTGGAAATACAGATGAACCAGAGTGTTTAAAAACTAGATTAAAGTCCCATGATCCAGACCATTGTGTATATGCAACTTGTTTCTTCGCATATTTGACAGATTTATTGATGACATCGGCGTAAACGACATGAATCATATCACTTGTATCAATTTCAATTCTACAATATGGTCCGGCTGACGATTGAGGATTCTTACTATCCTTGATAGGATTCAATTGTGGATTATCTAGCACACCGACCATGAAATCAGGCCAATAGAATGAGGACGCGTTTGTGAATCCTGGTATTGATCCTGTGTAATATTCATAATGTTTTGGATATATTGTGTCGCTTGTATTAGTAACTGGAAGTGAATTTGGAGGAGTTGATTCGTAAACAGCTGTCGATCCAGAGAAAAAAGCATATTCGAGTTGAGATGTAATTGTATTAAGATTTACAGAACTAAATATGAAATGTGGTTTACCTCTTGAATCAAGAGCAAAATCTACAAATGGACCAGGTAGAATTTCTTGATTTGGTCCCCATGGAGATGCGAATGCTTGTCCACCGTTATATGAAATTATCGGAGACTTTAATCTCCACGGAGAATAATTATTCGAACCAGCTATTCTTATTCCGTAAACTATACCATACGAGTAATCACAACAAATTGCATGTAAGTATTGTGAATTTCTTTGTTGTCTTATTCTTGGACTATGCATAGAGAAGGGAGCTCTATATACATATTTTCCGCTCGTCATGCCGTTAAAGTTAAAAGACAAAGAACTAGAAAAAAACTGTAATGATCCTGATGCGAATTGAGAAACATTTGCATTCGTGTACGTGCCATTGTCGTTATAATTCATCATTACTTGAATTGTTCCAGACTGTGGTAGTGAACTACTCATCACGTAATATCCAGTGTATGAATTATTTAAGTTGCCATTCCCATCTATGTTTGTGTAAGAAGCACCAGCTGTGTTCAATGTTCCTGTCGTTGTGAGATATAATACTGATGCACCTGGTGAGTACAGAGAAGTTTGATCATTCACGTCATTCAATGTTCTTTGCGTAGATATGACATCTATCGTTCTAAATGCAGACATTACTAAATCGTGTGGATAAGCATTCAGAATCGTTTGATCTGCAAATTCTGTTCCTAATATACCAGGACCAAATGAAGAACTGTTTATTCTTCTTATAGAGAAAGATGCAGAAACTGATCCTGTATGATATCCAAGAACATCTCCAAGATCATCTTCACATTTATGTCCCGCCCATAATGGATAAGAATTCTTCAAGAGTTCTGGAACATATGTAAATTGAGAACTTACTCTATCTGTACCAGTCGGCCACTTTTGAAAATTCCTCACTGTTGGATCGTTCCATAAAGGATGAGCATTTTCAAATGAAACATTCGGACTTCTCAGCGCTACCTGAACTCCTTGTAGTCCCTGTTGCATGTTGTTTACAGAATCTCCAGCGCCCCCAGCCTTGAATGGGCTACCTGTGTATGTTTGACCTGGGCCGCCGCGATGATCGTTGATAAATTCCAACCACACCTTAATGTCTCTGATCTTTCCATGATTTGGAACTGTGAAATTTATAACTGCTGGGGTAAACATGTCTGAGTTGATATATGTTCCAGAAAGCGCAAGGTAAGTAGCTCTGGCAGCATATTCATCTGTCGCAGGACTTGTGTCTTGAGTACCTATAGAAGTCGCCAGTTGACTTGAGGCAGTAACTGCAAACGTGTACTTGACAAGTTTATTCTGCTTTGAGTAGTAGAACGCTCCAGACGCTGGAACAGCTGTACTCTCTAGTTTCTGCGTTCCACTTAGATAAGCATTTAATGATGTCGATTCATAGTGAGATGATGAAATCTCTGGGATCACGAAAGTGTTCATTAGCTTTGTAGAAGATGATCTCGCAGTCTGAACTTCGTTGTAGTCTCTCGTTATTCTTGTTGGTCTTCTCTTAATGTTCAAATTTCCGGAAACTTGCAGAGCTGTACTAAGTGAAGCACTCACAGTTGGTTCAAGTTTACCAGTTATGTTGTATACGCCGAAGTCATCAGCCATGTCTATAAATATGCCTCATCCTGTGGTTGTATAGAGTTGAGACGATGTTGTTAGAGTTGTTGGTCCTAATGTCATTGTACCACCCGGAATCAAGAACTTGAACACTGATCCTGTGTCTCCTGGATTAAGACACGCTCCGCGTTGATATGCTACTTCAAAGTCTAGAGATGGCATGTAATACCATCTCCCAAGTGGATCTGAATCGGATGGAACAAAGACCTCTACAGTCTTACTTAAAGCACCAGCTAGCGTTGTTCTGCCACCAAAGACAATAACTCTTGAACCCTGTTCCTTATTATATCCGTGAGCAGTAAATCTCACGCGTCGTTCATTCATGTCAGCTAATCTTCTCCATGTTCTTGTCACTGGATTATAAACCTCAGCTGAATTTTCTATTACAGTTGGAGATATTGACGACTGTCCACCCATGACATATACTTCGCCTCCAACCAGTACAGCTTCATGAGATGTTCTTGGTAGAGACATGGATGGTTCAAGAGACCAACTTTGTTGTGTTGGATAGTATCTCATTGCGTGACTATAAGCGGACGTTGCGACGCCTGATTCTAAGCCTCCACACACAAGTACTGTCCCATCATCAAGTAGTGTTGTTGTGTAACCTTGACGCGAAAGAGGCTCTATCGGAAATGGATTGACAAGTGAGAATGTATTAGAGCCAGTGTTAAAAATCTCTGAGCGTTCAATATATCCAATTCCATTCAAATATGTTGTTCTTACCTGAGATGCCGTCTTCGTTATTGAACTTATACAAACGTCATCAAATTTTGCGGCAGTTAGGTTAATTAAACTACCAAAACCATTACTTGGAGACGGAGACGTTCCGAACAAAACGTATTCTCCAGCTACTCCGAGGATGGTAGACATTTCTTGTGATACGTGTGTAGAATCAAGAACTCCATTTATGTACATTTTTATAGTTGAATATTTTACAGATCCATCTAAAGATACGCCTGTATGTTCTTTTGTTATTGCTATATGCTGCCATGTATCAAGAGAAGCTGTCCCAGCACTGTAAACAGGTGTTGGTGTTGTCCACACCCCATTAGTCATGTGGCTCATGTAGAAACTTAACTTTCTTGTAGAGTTTGACCATTGAATGTGGAACATCGGTCTCGTCGTTTGTAATCCCGTATCATCCCAAAAAATTCCACTGTACGCAAAGACACCTTGATCTTGAACATATGGAGATGCTGTTGAACTTGAGAGAATATTCATCCAAAACTCAACCGTGCAATTTCCAGAAAGTATACCTGGAAGTTTTCCAGCTGCATCAACTGCGTATATCGTCCCACTAGCACTTGTTTGCAAAGCATTTCCTAAAATCCCAGGAACAATAGAAGCAGTAGCACCAACTGTCAGCAAATACATGTCAGTGGCGCCATCACTATCAGAAGAATAACCTAGACTATCCATGTTCCAATAAGCTTTTGTGTTTGAACTTCCGTTAACTGTTATTCCAGTTGGAGTGAGGCCAGTTTTTCTTCCTCCTGGCAAAAACACAGTACCGTCTTGTAATTGTACTACTTGAAAATCTAATCTAGGAATAGACGAAGAAGCTGATGTCGCTATCCATGTTCCTGAAGTAGTTACGTATCTGTATGCTCTTACTTCCTCTGTTAAAGTTTCGATGTCATTTACTCCACCGAAAACCACAACATCTCCAGAACCAGATAACGTAACAGCTGCATGATATTGCTTTGGTGTTGGCATTGACGCTATCTGTGTCCAAGATCCTGTTGTTCCTGACGCGAAAATTGACGCCGATGGTGTCGTTGCAAACCCCAAACTTGATGATTCATTACCACCAATAACAATAATCCTCGAATCGTTGAGTCTGTTTGCTGTCGCAACTGTTCTTGCATGAGCCATCTGATTAGTCGAGAATGTCACTGAGCCAGTTGTAAACCACACATGATCAGCTTGATAAACTCCGGTTCCATCTAGAATTGGGTTTGTATATCTATCACTAGATCTATACTCAACCTTATTTACACTCGAAGGTACGCCAAAGTTTCTATAACTTCTAAATCTAAACTTCATAGCCCCAGAATATGTTCCATCTCTTGGAATGGATTTCATTGGGTTCATATGAGCAGCATCTAAGCTGTTGATATGTTGGACTCTTGGTCCACCATGAACAACCATGTCTGCTCTATTTCCAGGAGCATTTGCAAACTTTATTCCTCTTTCAAATTGTTTCTTTCTCGGATCAGTTCCAAAAATAGCTTGTTGCGGAACATAGACGCCTGGACCAGGAGATGATCCGCTTAGAGGTGCTGAGATTATTTCCCAAGAATATGAAGTAGGCACTTAAATTGTTCCTCAACTTATAAATAGAGTCTACTCTATGAATTCTCTGAACCGCTTATGTCTATTACATAAGGTATGATTGTCGGGTTAGAAGGCCATCCACCATCTCTACGAAGGGCGTAGTTATACCCACCTGATATTACTGTAACGATATTGGCTGAATCTGTATACGTTGGACCGAAGCCGCCGTCGTGAACTACCTCTTTTATCCTCAGAGTTGGAAAGTAGGCATGAATGATAATCCTCTTGAATTGTCCAGAATCATCAGTTATGTCAAAAGATAGAATGTTTGTTTCTTGAATATTGGAACCAGGAGTTGGAAGAATATTGCTTACGACTGGAGCAGAACCAACAGACGCAGTAACATATACGTATGTGATTGATTGAGAAAGGACGTATGAAATTGATTCTGAGAGAACGACGCTTATTTGAGCTTCGCCCTGGATATTGGTGCCGAAGAACGGGTGAGTCCAATTAGATATCCCGTCTGGACTAGATGCTGAAACATCTCCAGAAACAATTTCAGCTGTGACGTTATATGCCGTCACGATATCTCCTTACAATAATGGCGCAACAGAAAAGGGTGCTGTCCAACCAGAGAACCCGACCCTCTCGACGCTTCCAGTAGCTGGTATTGTTAATCCGGCAGTAACATACGGAATAACTACATGAACATCTGGAAGAATACCGCGATACGCGAAGGACGATAACGCAAGCACTGGCACTTCAAACAAATTAGCCTTACCGTCAGCATCGACGGTGGCGAATGAGTTATTAAAAACTGAGTTGTTACCGCTGCCACCGACTGAGAATAACGGAATAACCTGCTTTTCCTGCGCACTATTACCTATGTTACGACCCATTGGAGCACTTCCAGCAAATGACGTGGCACCAGTACCAACAACTCCAGTTGAAGAATATGCCCAGACAATTGAATATTTTGCTAGATCTGAAACTGGAGCCTTAATTCTACTAGCAAACATATATAATGTTTGAAATATGTTGGAACTATTTTTACTGGCGGCAAAGTAATGTTCTCCATTTGCATCTCTACACATATGAAATCTATATGGTACTGCAAGACCGTCAGTGAATTGATTTATATCAGTTGGTGCACCGTTAGTTACAGCATCTCTTCCGAACCCGACCCATTCCGTTGTTGATGTTGGACGAGCATTTGATCCAGTATTCGTTGTCGTAAAGGCTGTTGTCGCTCCATATATTGAAATACATGAAGCATCAGTTGCTCCAACTATAGACAACAGAACGTGCATTGAACTACTTTGATTTCTTAATGCTACCCAAGTATGTACGTTTGTATGAGCAGCACCTCTAACCCACTTAGACGCATCAAATGATCCTGTTCCTGTGCGGTCGATACCATCCATGGCGGATGTAACACCGTCTCCAGAACCAGCTACAACCCAAAATGAACTTGATAGAGGAGGACCCTCTGGTCCATTTGAGCCAGTCATTGTTCCCTTTAGGAATTCTTTGTATGCCCATGCCGAGCTGCATGTAGCTCTGAATGCTGTTGAAACATCAACAGCGAGTACGTTCATGTCTGTATACCAAACCCTATTTCTAGACATTCAAATCTCCATCATGATCTAATATAAACTCTGATCACACCTTCAAGATCGAGTTCCTTTTCTCTTCTTCTATAATTCCATTGAACCTTTGGTCTTTCAAGCATATGACTCTCTACAACAAATTCATCACCTATAAATACTGCTCTAGCTGGAATAAGTCGACGTATCATACCGATAAATGATCTATCAAAGAATTCCAAAAGATCAGCAAACAATCTAAAGTTTATAGACCCATTCAATCTCTTGAAGTAGTTTGTCCTAAGAATATCAAGATCGGGATATGTGTCTCTGTATCTATTGACAGGAGCACCAATAAACTCGTTGAAATTATCTAGTGTTGATAGTATTTGTGAGATATCTTCATTGAGAGCATCTACAAGATTGAACTCTAAAGCTATCATTGGATTGTCTATAAACGCATCGGCTGGAAGAACTGTCGATGTGTCTAAGCTTCTAATCTTTTCTTCGTTCCACCCATACTCTGGAGATGCGACGTAGTTATAAGAATTTAGAAATTTCTTATATGGATTTACACTTGCTGTAAAGCCAATTCCTGATCCTGATACATTCTGTCCAGAGAAATCGTAAATCTGATTGTACAGCAAACCGCCAGAATTTGCAGAAACATTCTCATTCAATCTCCAATGTAGCAATAAATTTGAAGCACCGTTTGAGTTATCAGATCCGAAGCTTTGGTAATTCAAAGCATGATCATTCATTTCGCTGTCACTTAAAGTTCCATTCCAAACTCTTGCTTCCTGCATCCATACTTGACTGCCCATTGTTCCAGATGATCCTAACCAAAACGAGTTGTTTGGTGTTGTAAATGCAAGAGAAGCAGTCATACTAGCCGATTGATGATACGTGATTTCGTCATCGTCCAATATACGCACATCAATCACAATAGATGACGACGTAGCACTTCTTAGGACAGTTACATTACACCACCTATTATCAAAAATTGGTACATTCGAGAGTGAGAGAGACCCCTCTGAACCTGTGTATATGAGACTGCCTGTCTGAGATGTTGCCGATGACTTCGTGAAATATAACTGATGAAGTTTTGAAGATGACATCATCGTCCAGATAGATCCAGTTGAGATGCTTGATGTCAAATTAGAACTTATCTGAGTTGGGAAACACACACGAGTTTCTATTGCTGAATCATATGACCTGACGAAATTCTTCGAGAACACTCTGTTTGTACTCGTCGCAGATCCACTTCCAAATGTTAATGCAGCGACACTTTTTTCAGCAGCTATTCTGTGAGTCTCTATTCCAGAATCTGGTTTGTAACCGAATTCCTTAAGTCTTACAAAGTTTCTATTAAGACCATAAATTCTCAAAAGAGATTCGACACTTTCCTTTGTTCCCTTTGTCTTATAGAGATGCATCAAATTTATAAGAGTTCTTTTCCAAAACTCATTCTTAATTTCATAAAGCTTTACATCAAGAGCCTTGTTACTCTGAGTATTCGTTAGAACTTGCTTTCCCAGGAGATATTGAACAACATCTGCATCTAGGAAGTTTCCTGTAAATTCCCATCCAAACATCTTAGCTACGTCTTGTAATAAAGCATCGGGAGTTTGATTAAATCTTCCGTAATTTGTTTTAGTCACGTGAATGAATTGATCTATTGACACTTTGATCTGATCGAAGTATCTTCCGAGCACATATAGAAAATTCTTGAGCACCTCAGTATTCTTAAACTCTTCTAGAAGAAAGAATTGTTCGGGTAGCATTCTCGTGATAATGTTGTCATTATACCTGTCGTATAAAGATCCAGACGCTTGCTGTTCTGAAATGTAAGAAGCTACCTCTGGAGAATTTAAGGAAAGAATCTTATCTTCTATGTCATATGGAAGTATTGAACCTGATCCTCTGAGAGCTGAGAAATAGTTTTGTATAGATCCGTTTAGCCTATGACCAGACACATCTTTTACAAGAACGTTTTCGCCAGATGCAAGAGATCCCGATTCGTTGAAACTCCACAGAGCATACAAATTATCTTGTGCATAAATCTTTGCATTGAAACTAGAACTTATGTCTGATACTGTTCTTGCTGACTTCCACAATCTTAATTCATCAAGAGATCCAGTCAGAGGTCTTACGACCTTGGAAATTAATGATCCTGATCCAATATATAACTTTCCAGATCCTGCAGAAATTGCTCCGGCAATCGTTCCAGTAACTGAAGATGCAAGAACAGGGAATGTGCTGATGCTTCCGGTGAACACACTCATCACTGGACTTGTCGAGCTTCTATCATATGCAAAACAAAAGTAAGATGCGACACCGGCGTTAAATGGAACAGATATCTGATCAGTAGTAGATCCTGACGTAACTGACATAAACGCAGAAGATCCAGAGAAAAACACAGAATAACCTTCTCCTGATCCCGTGACCTTCTGCAACACAATCATCACATTATTAGAACCTGTGAGACTTGGCGGAGGCAACGCCCAAAACTCCACAGACAAAGAACCAGTGTCTGGACTTAACATCGACGTTCTCATCGTGTCGACGTCTTTTCCTACATCATTTACTGTCACATAAGAAAATCCAGATGGCGGATAGAAACGAAGATGACCGCTATTCTTTGGCCAAGAGTCTAGAACATGCTTTTGATATCCGTCTAGTGCGTTTGTAAATCCCTCTATTTCATTAGATGTTCCATCAAATGGATATTCATTTAGAATTTTTTCACCAGTGATGTTGAAATAATCAAGAGCTGAATTGAAAAACACGAAATTTGTGAAGTCTGAGTAATCTACTTTGGGACGTACAGTTTCAAAATACTGAAGTTTCTTTAGGATCGTGTCAGAATCAAGAACATCGTTTCCTACAGAATCTAAATTTTGAGAAGGACCTGCTACCAAGTCATTTGGAGTACGAAGCTTTTCATCAAATAGAGAGAATAACTTATTGGCTGCCATCTACACCAGCTCCTGTTCCGCAGAACCTCATATACTCTTCTATCAAATCTTCGTATTCCACTTCAAGTTTCTTTATTAGTCTAGCGGACTTTTTGGAGTTTCTCATTTTATTAAGTTCAGATAGCAATTTTGCCAGCTCTATCTCGTAATGAATCTTAGAAGAAAATCTAAATTGTGTATCTTCCATTTCAAACCACCTTAAACTTAAAACCCTGTTGATCTATGTATTGTCTCTGACCGTCTACGTCGAATAAGAATGACAGCCTGTAAACATTCCCTGGACTCAAGGAATTCATATAAATCTTGAAACTATTGCCGCGTTGATCATATGAGAGTCTCGTATACTCTAATGACCCTGTGCCGAAAGGGACCACGACCTCGTCTGTGCGATCATTGATAATACGATAGTAGGCCTTGGTTATAACGATTCCGTTGGCATCGAGTGAAGCTGTGAGCACTCGAGCTGGGCTGTAATCGTGAGGACGAATGAACAGATTCATTCTGACTACTTCGTCATTTTCATACGTACTCTTTAGATTTGTTACCGTTGCGTAGTATCTCTTTGGCTGTACGCTAGTGACATTGAGACTATCGGAAATTGGGAATGTACCAGACATGAACCATCTAGATGAATTTGATATATCATGCCAGACATCTGTAAATAATGATCCAGAATACGTTCCGCTTGGGATTGCAAAGGACGCACTGTATCTTCCCGTGAATCCAGTCCATGAAGCAGTGACGTGCGAAATCAATGAACCGGAAACATCGATAATCTTTACTCCAAGTTGACCAGTTCCGACTTGAGGTATGTTTGTAAATTGACCTCTTTCAAGATGATTTAGATACAAAGTTCCAGATACATCAAAGAAAAAGTTATTTCTGTCATCTCTTTCTGAGTTATCCCATCTTGCTTCAAGATGTGGTCTCTTGTCCTTGAAGAACGTTTCTCTTCCATGAAACATCTTTACGTAGTAATCATTGTTGTCTGCTTCTTGAGAAGAAGAAATCTTGATCATCACACCATTGTTGTTGACATTGTAAGATATCCACTGCTGTACTATGTCAGTTACTTCGACTTCAAGATCTTCATGACCATCGTCAAAGTGAGTATTAGCTATCACTCCTACAGTGTCGCCACCTGGTGAAGTCCAATATACATTTGATTTTGCTTTCACCCAATTTGCCACACCAAGATCAGAGAATGAATCAACATCTCTGCCTTTACCTTCATCCCAATCTTTATCTAAAGCTTGTACTTCAACATCAAAACTTGTTGGTAATGTCTGATCATGTCTTGCATCAGACATTTTGAGGAAGAATCTTATATTTCCATATTGTGCTTCACCAGATGCGATCAATGATTCAATCTCTCCAATATCGAATCTAGTCAAGATGTGAGCGAAACTTGAAGATGCAGAAACGCCGGCAGATCCAGACACACCGCAGAGCTTATGTAAGTGAAGTATCTCAGATGCTCCAAAGTTTGAGCCAGTTCTCTGGATATTTCTCAATTGGTAGTTTGTTATGTACGTATCTTTCGATGGATAAATTCTATAGAACATGGTTATTTGCTAGCTCCATTAATGTCCTTGTTTGGATACTTTATCTCAAAGATAGAATTTTCTGGACAATAAACTATACCGTTCTGAGTCCATGCGTTTAAGTCAACACTATTCGTTGAATAATCTCTTCCATTGTGAGTTCCTGCAACACCCTTGACTTTTAAATCATATACAGAAACTACTCCGACAACGTTCTGTAGCAAAGACATCAGATCAGAAATCACGATGGGTTGGCCGATTTGCATGTTGTCAATGCTTAGATAATCCTTTAGCACACTGAGACATTTCGTCAGAACTTCATTCCTATTAAATTTTGGAGATATAACGACACCAAAGTCAATCTGAATGTTGATTATATCAGTCTTAAGAAGGTTAACGCCGTCCGTTAGCATTCTATAAGGTGCAAGATATCTTTTGATGTTTTGAGTTAGAGTTTGTGACGCTTGAGACATGAAACCGTTTTCATCCTTGGTCAAAATATGAATATCAAGTCCCATGTCATTTACTGCATCCTTACGAACAAAAGCTTTCTCTATCTTTCCAAACTTTGACGGCATCGAGAATAGTCTGGCAATGTAGTCTTCCTTCGTTACAACTCTGTCCTGAGCTGCGAAGAAAGCTGCGCTGTTTGCCTTAATCTCAGCAATTGACTCTGCACCGGCACCTCCCTCAGTCTTTTTCATATTAAGACATTCGATGGAACCGATTACGTTTGCCTTTGTCTGTGGGTTTAAATTTGTGGTCATAAATTCTAGAACGGCAGAATTCACAGATTTTATCGTTCCTGGAGCAACATTCGTTTGTTCACCGCCACCAACTCTGTATGTTATTGTCAATGTCGTATTGAAAGGACTTAACCCAAGTGTTCTTGTCTTTAAGAAATTCTGAGGGTCGATAGAAAATGATGAGAAACTCTGTCTCCCTGAAATTGGGAGAGCAAAATCTGAAACGTTCGGGATGAGTTCATCATCGAAGTTTACACCGTCACCAGATCCAAATATCAAAGTAGTCTTGTTTGTAACAGGATCCATATCAGTTATGAATCTTCTTGGTACCGCTTTCAATTTAAGTACGTATGGAACAACTCTACTATCAGATCCGTCATTTGTAGTTGCATTAAAAACAACCTCTTGAGGTAGATAATCAACTTCAGTCCAGTCATTTCCATCGCTATCTACGACAGAGAGAACTTCTATAACATCTTCTTCAGATAATTCGATTGTCTTAAACTGTTCAAAGTTTCCCACAGATACAGTGTCTGTCTTTGTGGTTCCAGCAATTACCTCAACATCTTTTCTCAATGCGAAAAATGTTGGAAGTCCTGTTGATGTGTCAAATTGAGAGCCAGTAACCATTCTTATTGCATCTGTATTATCAGAAGGTACAGACGCGCTAAAGATTACATCAGACAGAGTTTCGAACACAACTCCACTTGGTCCTTGGAATTGAGATCCCTGTCTCATAATTGGAGAATATGCATCGTCTGGAACTCTTGTACCATTCTGTGTAGTCGCTGGAACTTCTACGAACACAGACACGATTCCTCTTGCTGACCTCTTCCCCGCAGGTCTATATCCCAAAGTCTTAGCAAATGATGTAACGTTCTCTATTTGTCTTGCTGTCTCCTGCCTCATTTCTTCGAACTGCATGTCTTGATAAAATGAAAGAACATCTCCAATGTACGCAGAAAGTTCAAGAAGAGCCATTCCAGGAGAAGATTCATTGAAATCCTGAAAAACTCCACTGTGGTGGGCTTTCGTGAATTCCATCAAGTCTCTCTTGAAACTCTGGAAATCCTTGTTAATATACTTTATCGTTCTTTCTTTAAAGTCAGTAGCCACTGATTACTCTCCGTTACTGCGAAACAAGAACCTCTAAGCGACTAGAGAGGTCTGGCTTTGAAGTTAGTCTAAAGTCTATTCTTACACTCACTCCATTTTCTGGAACATTTGCATCATCTTCACTTAGAAATATATTTAGATTGTCTATAGAAACAAATGGAAGCCACGTTTGAACTTGGCTTAGAATTCTATCTGCCATCCTTGATTTAAGTTCGTCTGAGTGAATCGGTTCGAATAGAAACTCCTTGAAATTACACCCAAAATAGTAATGATTGACCCTTTCTCCCCAGTTCGTAAGAAGAAGTGATTTAAGATCCTGCCTTACTGCAGAAAACTCATCATTGGTCATATCGAAGTATCCGATAGAGCCAGTCGACTTAGAAAATGGTAGAATGAATCCTATAGACATGAAATCTATCCTCATGATATGTAGGATAACTTTCTAGATTCTTCTCAGTAAGGAGACACTACGGCCGTGTTTCCGGTCGACAAATCTGTCTGTGTGACCTGTATCATCCTTGTGTGCATGTCTAGAATTGTAGCTAGCTTGTCTGCAAATTCTTCTTTTGTCTTTGGACTTGAATTGTTTGGAAATGGAGGAGTAAAAATCTCAGCTAGAAGTTGAGCCGAGACTGCTGCCATATTTGCAGCTATCGTTACACCTGTCGCGATTCCCTCTAGATTCCATGAAACCATTGACCAATAAGCGATTGTCCCCGGGCCCCATCCTGCCATCAATGGAACGAGAACAAGCTGAGCAGCTATCACATCTGGAACTCCAGGTGATGGATGCATCACATTCGCCATCGCTGTCATTGCCCACTCATGGTATGCTTGAGCAAATGCTGCAGCTAAGGGCGGAGGCATTAGTGGCATTGGAGCTGGAAGTACATCGATCTTCAGCACACCTGTTTCGACATCATTGAAGATCTTGATAAATCTATTTTTTAGATCATCTTTGACGAGTGGCATATTAATGAAGTGAAGCTAACCAAGGAGTTAACTTTGTCTGAACAAACATCGGCCCCTCAGTATCACCCGGACCAAGTCCAGCTATCACTGGAAGAGCTGGACCTACCACTGTAAGATGCGTGTGCTTCAATAACAATGTAACAATTGCCGTGAGAAGATCTTCCCACGGTTTAGACCAACCATTCTGTGACTTGAGAGCTTTGGCATGAATTGTAGTTATCTCACTCATTCCATTAATCGTTACTCCTGTATTTTTTGCAAACGCTGTTACTCTAGAACTATTTGCTGTAATAATTGAATTATTTGAATGAGAAAGTTTGATTTCTCCATTGTCAACGCTGATGAAATGATCATTGAACTTTGTCTTTATTTTGGTTCCATCCATTGAAATAAAGTGCTTGTCATCATCATTGGCACAAATCTTTATGTCTTTTCTACCAACCAATCTTAGAACGTCAGACTTTAATATTGCACTTGGCTTATCATCTGACTTCATTTCTTCTGAGATGTTTAGGTTTGAATCTGCTTTAGTTTTTCTGCTGAGATATAGAAATGATTCATCTGACTTAAGATCAGGATCAGCAGCTTTTCTACCAGCTATCAGATGAATCGTTCCCGTTCCACCGTCCTTTCCGAGACCACTGTCTCGTGATGCTGGACCATTTGCAGCCCTATCTCTACCCAATATAATGATTGTGTTGTTGGATCCTTCTGTTACGTTGTCTCCGATTCTTTTGACAAACTTCGGAACATCTTCAAGTACAATGTCTCCAGCCATTTTACTTACCCCACTTTAAGCCGCTAAGCTTATCACCTGAAGTAGTTTCGGCTGCATCTTCATTTTTATTGAATTGTTTATCTGTTTTTGGAAGCGCTTTAACATCTGGAAAGTTGCTACCGACTGGATGATTCTCAACTGGCTTGTAGTGAGATTCTCCCGGGGAATAATTTACACCTTCATGTCCGGGAATCTTTGATACCCAAAGACCATGCTGTAAATTTGAGTCCTCGAATAGCACATAAACATGCTCTCCAGGTTTTATTGGTACTGAGACGTTCTCTGGAAAGAACGGCCAATAAACTCTCAAATTCTCATCAGAGGCAAACTTGTCTATGCCATCCGTCAAGATTCTTGCTTTTATACTATTCTGGGGATTTGCTGGTCCTAGCTTAGCTTTAATTTCTATCTTGTTACTTCCTATCTCATTTACAAGAGTGCCTTCACCGTTTGGATTCTCGAGCTTCCCACCTTCGACATCGACAGCTAACACAAGGGCCCTATAAAGAAACGGAGTTACTTCTCCTCTTTCCTTGTAGAGACCTTGTGCTCCTTTACGAAGAATCTCATTGAAGATGAGTTCCGGTCTTCTTATTTTCTCTCTTGTAAATGGATCGCTTGACAATGTCAAACCTCAGTTGGCATCATCGCCAGAACCAGATGACTCAATTTCATCAAAGATACTTTCTTTCTCTGTCTTTGGGTCGTCTGTATCTTTGTCGTGCTTCACATTTATCTTTGTCAATTCAACCAATTGAGCATTCATCTTTGTCAAAACATCTGAGAGTTTAGCTACATTCTCAGCTATCCCTAGCATACCGAGAGGTTCTTCTGACATTGATTCATTCTCAACAATATCAATGATATGATCTCTCACCCTCTCCACTTGAGCACGATCTTTCCTGACATTGTTGAGAATTTCGTCCGCTAAACTTTCTGTCTTTTTTCCCATACTTCTAAATATGAAGAAGTTTAGAATTCACCGGTCGTATTGTATTCATCCTGCCATTCATTGTAAAGACTTTTAATCTTCTTAAGATTTACAACGACTTGTTTCGTATTCAGATTGGTAAGTTCTCGGAGATACAAGTAGACTGCCTTCTTGTTATAAATGCCAACAAGATCAGGGTTTTTCAAAAGAAAGATAACGGCTTCAAGTACTTGCTTTTCTGTCTTCTTCGTTAGACGATCTCTCCAAGTATCCATTGCTTCATAAAACATGATCCACTTTTCTTTTTCTTCAACTAAGGCTTCGTATGGATTAACTGTGAAATTTGGATCACTCTTAGTTGATTCATGGTCAAGATCTACATGAAGTTCACTTTCAATTCTGTTCTTCTTTATATTCTCTCTTGTCTTAGCAACGAACCAATTCTTGGCAACGACGTTGAAATATGAGAATCCCTTCGTACCCTTCGTGGGATCAAACTTCGGAATCATCTCATACAAATTTGAAAGACATTCCCTCTTGAGGGTCTCAACGTCACCAATGTTGTAAAAACCATAAACAAAGATCAAATTCTCAATTAGCTTCTCGAATGCAGGTCTAATGCTTGTTTCAAACGTGTCGTGCTTTTCTTTTTGGTCTTTTGAATTTATGAATTTTTCAAGTGCAATGTCAGTGTCTTTAGTAAAATAGTTAGCCACGAATTCTCCGGTTATTTGAAAACTGGCGGATTCGAATTCTTTACGATCTTCGGTCTGCGCAGTTTGTTGTTGGAGACATCTTCCATGCGATTAACAAATTCATCAAGTCGCATCGCGATAATCTCCATGTTCTTATTTGCTTTCTTGACCTCTTCTGAATTGTTAAAAAGAGGTGTGGTCAGCAACTTTTTAAAATATTCGACATTAACTTCTATGTCGTTTGCAAGAATTTGAACCAAATCATCAAATTGAAACAATCTCCTGGCCAATCTTAAACACACAAATACAACGACGACATTTAATACAAGAGATAACACGAGAGTAAGTAAGATATAGTCCATTACTTATTTCCCTTAGTTGATGAATACCCATCCTTGGCCCATCCGCCACCCTTCAATACAAAAGAAGATGGCATCATCACAGTTTCCATTACACGTTGAGATCCATCTGGAAGATTGCAATCAGGTCTTGTACAGACAGGATTCTTCTTTTCAGAAATCTTTTGGATGAGTTCAACTCTGTCTTTACAGAACTCACACTCATACGTATATGTTGGCATATTATGGGTTATGATTTCTAGTGAGAGAAATCTTATCGTCTGCGCCAAGATCAGAATCAGGTTCAACAAAAAGATCCATCTCTCTCAAGAGATCAGAGATATCGACTCCGTCGATTAACCCCTTACGAACAATATCAACAATCTCAAGCAACACATCTTCGTCTAGTTTCATTTTATATCTCCACTATTATAGTACATTAAAAATTCAATCTTACTTCCATTTCAGCTATTATAATACATTAAAAACAAGATGGAAACTATTTTTCCACTACGCTTGTTCCAAACTTCTGGACAACACTTCTAGCACATGCATTTGCAAACTTTACAGCGTTTCTAATATCACCATTCTTTAAGAGTGAGAAAGTTAGAGCTGCCGTGTGTGTGTCTCCACACCCAGTCACATCTCCAATGGCCACTGGATCCACTGGAAAGGTTTCGGAGTGAATCATGTACCTAGTGTCATTACTCTTTACCTTCTCACACTGCCTTAGCTCCGAACCCTTCGAGCCATGAGTAACAATGACAAAATCAAAAAGTTTTTCTACATTCGTGTATGGACCTCTTGATACCTGAATAGAATATTCACCTTCGTTTATCTTTAGAACATTCATTCCTTCGTAGATAGACAAATCAACTTTCTTTGAATCAATTACGAATAGTCTTGAATTGTTCTTGAACATATTCACAGTGTCACTATCTATCGTTCCCTTGTCATAATCTGAGAATATGATGGCGTCGTACATTTCAGGAGAATCATTGGTCGGATTTGTCATATCAAAGAACAAATAATTTACATTCTTTTTGAATTGTGCAATTGAATAGGACGGAAATTTCTTCATGTTATCTGCTCTGAAGAGATATTTCTGATCTATCGAAGACACGTATCTCGTCTTCATCATAGTCTCATATCCTGTGCAAAATTCAGTTCCTATGCCTAGTCTCTGAATTAGAGTTCTATCTACACTGTCGACAATTCCAGCTAGATCAACTTCTATTTCATCTCCACCAATAACTTTCAGATTGTGAGCTGTATTGGCCGCTCCTCCAAGTCTCTTCTCTTCTTTTAGCTCATCAAAAACAGGGATTGGAGCTTCAGCTGCATTCCTCTCAGAAGAGACAAAGACATAACGATCTATCATTATGTCTCCCACAACAAGAACTCTTAGTTTTCTGTCTTCACTCATTTTCTTTTATCTTTCTAATGAATTCAGTTGTAGAAACTCCCTCTACAATTGGAACTATAATAACTGGAGCTACTTTATTCCCGACGACATCTTCTGGTTTATAATCTCCACCCTTAACAATGACATCTGGTTTCAAGGTCGTAATGAGATTTTCAGGGGTATCTTCATCAAATGTTGTAACATGATCTACAAACTTAAGACTTATGAGAAGCATGCATCTTGATTTCTCATTGTTGATTGGTCTCTTGTCACCCTTAATTCTCTTTATCGACGCGTCTGAGTTCACGCCAACTACAACTGCTCCACGAGGACCAGCTAGCTTCTTACACTCCCTAAGAAGCTTAAGATGACCCTCGTGAAGAATATCAAAGCAACCATTCGTAAAAACTATTCTGCTATATCCATTTGACCCGTAATGTTGAAATCCAGTCTCTCTTATCCAAGAGCACATGTCTTCCATTGATTCGCTTTCCAAAACTTCAGGATCAAATTTCATGAGGCTTACATCCCTTATCATCTACATAAACATCAGCAGCGGGCTTTCCAAAAATAAGTTCATGATATGGAACATCATGATCTCTTAACCATTTTTCAGTGATGGGTCTCATATTTCTTTCAATCGCCAGAATGTTGCCACTAAAAGTATTCATTCCTCTTGCTGTAAAAATAATGATGTAATCGCCAAGACACCAAAGAACCCTGATTTTTTCTACAATCTTTTCTATTGGTAAAGCATCTTGATATGTACCCATTTTTTCCTGAGTACATATCGTCCCGTCTAAATCGAACACCCATCTTCTCATTTTAGTTATCAGTTACGGCGCGATCCTTCATTTCAAGCCAATCCTTCTTCTCTCTAATTTCTTCATTTCTTTCTATCATCGCAGTGAACATCTTCTCTCCAGTACCAAGTTCCTTAGCAAAGGCTCTGAGGTTGTTCACGTCCTTCGGGAAGCAATGTCCACCATATCCCAATTGACCATCAGGACCAGGGACAAGAGTGTGACCAGCACCAATTCTGTGATCTAGAACGGCCATCATACGAACGTCCTCAAAGCTGATGCCTAACTTCTGACACATTAGATAGACTTCGTTTGAGAAGATTACCTTCGCAGTTAGAATGCCATTCGCATAAAGCTTAACCATCTCTGCTGTCGTAGAATCTGCGTGAAGAATGATTCTACGTCCATCTTCAACTCTATCAGGATCTGCTTCAGCAAAGTACTTACAAACAACGAGAGCATCATCTTCATCACCACCGACAATAATTCTATTAACTTCCTTGAAGTCATTAACACTGTTTGCCTCAGTGAGGAATTCAGGAGAGAATGTAATTCTAAGTGGAAGAAGCTTGTTCTGCATGTCTTCGACGAATCCAGGATAAACTGTACTCTTGACAACAGTGACAAATGAATCAAGATTTCTATTGAGCTCTCTCGCAGTATTTCTGACATTCGTCAAAACTTCTTCAATGAATCCTGTAAAGCAAGATCCATCCTTTCTCATTGGAGTAGGAACGCAAATAAAGATTACTTCTGCACCAGAAACTACTTCCTTTAGAGAATTCAATTCTGGTTTAGCCTTATCGTGGACCAAGACATTGCACTTTCCCTTGAAGAACTCGTCGACCGCCTTTCCAACAAAGCCATGTCCGACAACACCGACTGTTGCATTCTTCATATTGAAGCTCTTCAAAAAGTCTGTTGCATTAATGTCCAACATTGTTTACTCCCTCTCTTTTAAAATTCCGATGATCAAGTTATTGAAATTCTCAGCTTGTACTTTCCAACTCTGTGACTCTGCAAATTTTCTGGCATTCTGCCCAATCTCTAACCACTTACCACTTTTTATAAGATCAATTATGCGATCTGGCCACAAGGATTGGTTATCAACTACCCCAGTTATATTATTTTCAATTAGTTCAGATGGAGTTCCCATATTCGGAGGATAGAGAACTAAACTTCCAGCAGCCTGAGCTTGTCTGTGGGCTCTTGATGATGGTTCCTTGAATGTTGAAGTGTATGGAAGAATTCCTGTGTCATTAAACATATTCCATAACTTTGGACCATTCGAAATTGATCCATGCCAAACCAATGCTGGATGTTGAATCTTTTGAGGTTGTTTAACATAATCTGGATAACAAAGATGAAGTCTAAATCTCTTATCTATCTGAAATAACTTCATCACGAGAGCAATTGCTCCAGACATTCCTCTACCAGGATCAGATGACCACAACATTTGATATGGATCTTTATTTACTGATGGTTTGTAAATGTCTGTGTCTACGCCCAGAGTTACTCCCTCCAGGGCTCTGTCTTCAGTTAACCATGGACACTCGATCAACAGATTTCTTTTATGCCATGACTTGAAACAAAGTATTCCATAGAGTTGGCCGGAACGAAATGCAATGCTAGCTGAAGACGTCCATTCCTGGCTAAATGAATGATCCTGACAGTTGATGACATTTATCGCGCCTGGATCATAAAATTCTGGGAACCATCTTCTCCAGTGTACTACTACATCGAACTTGCTAAGTTGTACTGATTTTTCAAGCATACATTTCAAGCTGCCGGCCTCAAATTGAACTCCATCATCTTCATAATCAAGAGTTGAAATAACAACATCATTATTCCCATACTTAGCGTAGTAATACGGCAACTCAAGATGATATTGATTGAATGAATCGCGATAATCTTCGGGTATCTCCTGATACTTTCTTTTGATTCCGACAAAAGCTATCTTCATGAGAATCTCTCTTTATACCAACTTATAGTTCTTAATAAGCCGAGATTTAGATTAACTTTTGGCACCCAACCTGTAAACTTATTGAGTTTCGATGCATCTATGTACTGTCTCTTAATTTCCTTAAATGTTGGGTCACGATCCTTTATTGTTGTCTTCAATGGAGAATTCATCAATGACAAAATTTTATCTACAACATTCTCTACGGATTCAGGACCAGACCCGCCAATGTTAAAAGCTTCTCCATTTGTATTGTTATCTGAAAAGATAAGCAATAGACATGCGTCTATAACATCATCTATGTAGATAAATTCCCTTTCCATTTGACTTACATCTGAATAGAGTTCTGGAGAATTTCCTTGAAGAGCTCTATTGATTGAGTTTGGAATGATCCTGGACATATTTGGATCACCAGGACCATACACGTTACTGCACCTCGTCACAATTATAGGCATATTATAATTATGCGCATAGGATCTAGCTACTAGATCTGCACATGCCTTTGAAGTGTCGTAAGTATTTTTTGGCTGAAGAGCCATATCTTCTGTGTATGGAAGCTTCTCATGATCACCATATGCCTTATCACTAGAAGATACTAAAATCTTCTTACACTTCCCAACATTGCGTGCAGCCTCTAGAATAGATACAGTACCAATTACATTAGACTGGTAACAATTCATTGGATCTTTTGCGGCAATTCTGACAATCGCATTTGCTGCAAAATGAAAAATATATTCTATCTCATGCATTGAGATAATGTCACACATGAATTTGTAATCTGCAACGTCTCCTACGTGAACAGTAGAACCTTCCAGCTGAGTCGTATCACTATGCGATCTCACGAGACTGACAACATTCGCCTTAAATCCCACGAGTGTTCGAACCATTGCAGAGCCGATGAAACCACCAGCTCCAGTGACGAGAATATTCTTTCCGCTAAGGTCATTCATCATTCACCCTCTGACAATTCTAAATATTGAATAGCTTTTTTTAATCTTTTCTTGTCGTCTTTAAAAAGACCGAGACCCATATTACACAGCTTACAAAGTAATCCTCTTATTTTACCAGTCTCGTGACAATGATCTATTGACAAATTTTGTAATTTGCCCTTGTGAATTAATGTCTCTGGAAGATCGCAAATTACGCAACGATCATTTTGTAATCTACGAAGTTCTTCAAATTGACTAACTGACACACCAAGAGACTTTATTCTCCAAGATAATGAATTTGATTTGGACAGTGATTTTAGACACAATTCATCTCCGCAAACTTTCTTGTCGACTCTATATCCTAAAAATTCTTTTTTACAATATATACAATTTCTCAATGAGGCGAATGTCTTTTTTCTGGCACATTCAGGTTTACAAAATTTTTGATTTTTCATTCTAGCTAAAAAATTAACCTTACAGCCATTACATTGTTTTTCATATGGTCCTATTCTTCCCATATGATATTTAGTTTTCTAGCTACGAGTTTTAAATTCCAATTTGCATAAAACGTTTCACCGTTTTCATTTTTTTGTATTTCTTCTATGCATCCGAATCCAGACATGCTTAACATGTCTTCTAAAATCAATTTAGAAAACGCTGTGAAGTGCCAGTTGCCATGATAGTCTTGACCACCATATAATCTAGCCACTGCAGAGCCTGCAATTAATCTCCAAGATCTACCGCATTTGTTACAAACGAAATTTGCCTTTAGATAAAATTTAGCTCTACCATCATTTACTGGAAATTCCCACCCACAGTTATTACAAAGAAACGGTGGAATAAACGAAGCCGCTCTTGAGCAATGATCTAGATCTGGAACCTGAAGAATAATCTTGCCATCCTTCTTTAGAATTCTATATGCTTCAAAAATAATCTTTTCGGTATCTCTATATGGGAAGTGTTCGAGAAAATCGAGCATCATTACTTCATCTGCAGATTCATCATCGAAAGGCCACGGAAACTTTGAGAGATCTACTTTCATTACTCCTGGCAGATCTCTAAAGTCCACATTGACATATCCTTGTTTCACATCTGTGCCACAACCGAGATTTAGCTTCACGAAATCCTCTTGACGAATTCCAACATTTCTTGTGCTCTATGTTCTGGAAGATGAGACTTGTTAAGCTCTTCGTACAAACTATCTGCCACCATCTGTCTTTCACCGATTGAAGAATCAAGCCACGTTCTGATTTCACCAACCAAACTTTCTTCATCGTGGAATGTCATGATATTCTTTAATTCTCTTTCATTATCAATCTCATTCGACAACACAAAAGCTCCAGCAAGTCCAGCTTCGAAATGTCGACACTGATATCCATATCCATGCCCGAAAGGTTGACCCACATCTGTTGCATGATTCAGGACAATCTTTGAGCGATTGTAAATTCCATTAAGCATTCCAATGTCAAATAGTTCATTCATTGTAGCAAGTCTTACGCCCTTCATTTGAGAAACAATATTCAGCATCTTCATTCTACTTTTATGATTATCTCCGTTAGACATGCTTCCAATAAAACAAACGTCGATATCTTTCTGCATGTTTGGAATTCGTCTGTATAAAGTATTGTCTGCTGTTAACAGAAGTCTTTGAGCTGACTTATAACCATATTGAATTGCTAGATCTGCTCCATCATTATCAAATGTGAACGCATGATCACATATGTTTCTCATCTCATGCATCATATTTTTGATATGAGGAAATCTTAGATCATCTGGTTGGTATACGATCTTCTTGCCACCGATCTTCGTCAGGGTATTTCTATATTCGCCTGGATCAATCCACTTGAATAATACAGTAACGTCTGCTGACTCATCAAACTTCTGATAAGGATAACTTGGATCAATTACAGTTACTGTCTCTCCGATCCTTTCGAGTCCCTTCTGAAATGCTATCTCTGTGCCAAATGGCTTGTTGCGAATAAATGCTCCAATGATATTCCATCTCATCAGTCACCTTTTTGCATTCTATAAGAGTCTGAATCTTCATGAGTGGTGCTAAATTCAAAGAGTTGACTTTCCTTGAGAGCTATAATTTGGTGCATTTGACCAGGAGGAATCAAGAGAGAATCGCCCTCAAATAAACTGACGGTATATCTTTCTCCATTCTCTGGATCGATAAGGTCTATGTCGATGCGTCCACTCTGAAGATACATCGTTTCTTTTTTATTCAGGTGAAAGTGCATTGAACATTTCTTACCTGACTTGAACCAAAGAAGCTTTCCGCAATACTCTGGAAGATTTTCAATCCACACTTCAAATCCCCAACCCTTTGTGTGTATTTGTTGGTGATTGACTTCTACTTTCGATATTTTAGACACTGAAATCTCCCTTCCAATCTGGAGCGATCGTCTTTCTAATTCCTTCTGTCACTGGCATAAAATCCTTTTTATAACCAGCAGCTCTCAACTTCCTTAGATCTGCTTTTGTGTTGAATTGATAAAATTTTCTCACATCTTCCGGCATATCAACGTACTCTGGATTCATATGTTTCTTTCCGAGAGTTTTTTCCATAACATATGAAATGTACGTAGCTATCTGTAGAAATGTTCTAGTCTGTCCGGTCCCGGCATTGAAGATATCTTGTCGAGGATCAGAATCCATAAAATGAAGATTAAGATTAACGACATCACTTACATGAATAAAATCTCTCTCCTGCTCACCATGCTTAAACAAAACTGGAGGTTTGTCTTGCTTAACTTTCTCAGTAATCTGGTGAATCATTGAGGCCATTTTGCCTTTGTGGTTTTCATTATTCCCATACACATTGAAGTATCTCAACCCAACAAGTGTAGTCTCTGGATTTGTTCCAAATATGATGTGTCTTACGAAGTTATCGACAAGAAGCTTTGACACGCCGTAGATGTTTAGAGGATTTTCATTTATCGTATCTTCACTATTCCAATTATTACCATACACTGCAGCAGATGAGGCATACACAATTTTCTTTCCATGCTTTAGGCAACCAATAATAACTTCTTTAGAAAAATCCAAATTCTCACCAAGCATACGCTCTACATTCACCACTGTCGTATCTGTACACGCACCTTGATGATATACACCTTGCACTTCATTATATGAAAGAAATCTGTCCAAGGATCCTCTGAACGTGTGCGGACTTATAACATCTACTACGCCTTTGCAGTTTGCGATATTCAGCAATTTAGACGCGTCATCTCTATAATCAACGACACAAACCTTTTCACCAAAGTCAGATAGCTTCTTTACAAGATTGCTTCCAATAAATCCAAGTCCGCCTGTTACAATGTACACATATACTCCTTCGCAAAAGCAGGTTGCTCAGTTATCGTATCCAAATATTTGGCGAATACTTCATCTGGAGTTAAAACTCTACCGACTGCTTCTATACAACATTGGTGATTCTTCCATGGTCGATTCTTTCTAAAAGCGTGCTCCATGAAAAACAAACCGATCACATTCAAATCCATTGAAGATGCAACATGCATCATACCAGTATCATTTCCAATATACGTTGTACAAGACTTCACAGTCTTAAATGAATCCTCAAGTTTTTCAGTAATCACTTGGAATCTCGAATCTCCATTTAGAAGTCTCTTAACTGGCATCATTGACAACTTGTTATCCATTATATCACCAGTTGTGACAATTGTTAAATCTTTATCAAAGTCCAATAGAAGTCTTGCTAATCTAGCGTAGTTCTCATTACCCCAATGTTTTACTTTCCAGAATCCAGCAATGTCTTTCTTGTATCCTAATCCAAAGTAGATCTTCCTATAATCTTTCTTTATAACAAGCTTTCTATTTTCAAAAAAGCTAGTGTCTGGAATGGAACCATTGAATCCAAGTTGATATGCGTTTTCCATTTGATATTCTACTTCATGATCTACCCATGAAGAGAATCCAAGAACTTGTGAGTTACCAGGTCTTGGTCTACCATCCATTACTTTATCTGCATTGAAGTGAATTCCATTCTTCCAGCGGCCATCATATGGAATAGCAAATACAGCCACGTCGTAGTGACGCTCGAGGGCCGTGGCAGCATAAATTTTACCATTGCCACTTACCACCTTAGAAAGAACATTGAATGCGCCGAAGTCATCTGGCGTTGTCCCTATTAGAACGTCGACGATTCCGTGAGAGAACGTCTGCTGAATAGCTTTAATCATGGGAACTGCCATAACTGCATTTCCTATGCCGAAACATTTGGCAATTAGAATATTCAGATTATCTCCTTCAACTTTCTAAGAACAACAGGTTGAATCATTTTTTCATCACCATGAATATCTTTGGCATCTTTCTTGTTGCAATATTCTGGATTAAGAATTCCAGAGGAATTCGTTACTTCGTTTGTAACTGACAAGAAAGAGTATCCGTACTCTTCGGTCATCTTCTTCATTGCTTCTCTGAATTCTTTTAAAATGAAAAAGAGACTTCCGTGTTTCAAATCTAAAGAAACTTGATGTCTATAGTAGTCGAAAGAATATGGAATGATGTCAAAGACAATCACCTTGTTCTTGACATTTTTTCTCACATTAGTTTCTATGTACGATGAGTAAACATTCATTATGTTCTTGATAAATGAAGAAGGATCAGTTCCGTCAATATGCTTTAAGAGATGAATGAAAAAATCTACATCTCCAAGAACAAACACTACATTTTCAACTTGTTGTTTATTAAGATAATTCTTTATCTTTTCGCCAGCTCCAGTTGACGAATCTTTATTATGAAGTCCAAATACAGTTGCACCTGTCTGTCCAGCCTTAAAACATTTTATCGTAATACTTTCATCTTCATCTTCGAATTCACATTCTTCATCTGATCTCATTGGTGATCCGACGAAATACATCGTGTGACTATTTCCTACGACATGACACGTTTTCATGGCTTGACTGCCTTAAACAACAAATTTGGATTTCCGAGTCTTTCACATGTTTGAACATATTCAGATTGAGACCTCGGCTTTCTTAGATTAAGCCAAAACTCTTGAGGTTGTCTAAATCCTTCCTCATCTCTTATTTGCTCCATTCCAACAAATCCTGCTTTTCCAAAGATTACATCTAGATCATATTTGCCGTAAAATGCAAGATGACCACCGTGGTAAACCTCTTTATCTCCAGATGTGTGAGGAAACATTCCATTGATGACGAGCGAATTAAAGTGTTCAAAATATTCTATGTTCGGCGTATTAATGAAAATTTCGCCACCAGTCTTAAGAACTCTGAAAGACTCTTGGGCAAAAAACTCTGGATCTATAATATGTTCTATGAAATCTAGAGCTGTTACTACATCAATTTCGTTATCGACGATTCCAAGAAAGCCGCATTTGTCAACATCGGTCTGTAGAGTATCGCATCCCTTCTTCTCCGCTGATTTTAGCTGCTGAGAAGAAATGTCTACAATAATCCTCTTTGAAAAAAGATCTCTTGATGCATATCCAAGATCTCCGATGCTTCCTCCGACATCAAGTAATGTCCCACCAGTCTTAATCTTTCCCTGCTTCATAAATCTGATGCATTTGTCTATTCTTCCATTGCCGCCGTTATAAGGAAGATCATGCTCTGGCTTGCTTTTTCTTGCTGCCATGTTGTCATATAGTCTTTGTTTGTCCATTTAGTTACCAAGTCTTTCGTAGATGTAATCAACTCTAGCTCTGGCAGTATGATACTTCATTGCGTGAGAATGTCCAGAGTTAGCAATATATTCTCTGCGAGAGGTATTTTCTAAAGCAAATTTTATTTTGTAGTCTAATTCTCCAAGACCATCAAAGTAATCACAGTGTTCGCCGCCTCGAAATGGATAAACTTGATTTGCTGAATCTACTTGCGAGATCATATAAGAACCAACATAAGGAATCTCATAAAATCTTAGAGCCTTCCCGCATTCCGCTGCACCTTTAAGATTTATGCAAATTCTCGATTGAGCCATCTTCTTGAAATACTCACTCTTTCTTATGAATGTGTCCATTATATTTGGACGCTTTTCTATTAAAAGGCAGTTTCCTTTTTCTCCGTATTTCGACAATAAGTGTTCAACTATAACTGCTCTATCTCCATGACTATTATAACCCATGAAACATATATCGTACACCTTATTCTTTAAAAGCTCTTCTCTCTCTGAGACGTTCCAAAGATGATCGAAGTTCGTTGAATATGACATTGGATATGTATTCTTTAAGCTTCTATAATTCTCTCTCCAATTATCAATGAAGAGAGCTTCGAGGTTATTTCCATACATGTCTCGAAGTGTCTCAGGTGATTTATTCCAAAACCTGTCGTGACCAGCCACGACTACAACTGGAATCTTCGAAAAACGAGCAGTTGTCATACAATACAAGAGATACGATTCATCTCTTTCGTCTATGAAAATTCTTTCTATTTCATTAAGAGCAATCAATCTGTTTATATCTTGATGTGCATATGATTTAAACGAGTCGTGATATGACGTATAACAAAGAGACATTCTTTCTGCGCCGTAATCTTTTTCTACATTTCCAGTGATTTGAGGAATTCCAGCTCTGTGTTTCGCAGCTGGAGGAAAATCAATGACACTCTCATGTCCTAGACGATCAACAAGCCCGGCCCACAGGGCATCAATTGTAAAATCACCTCCGACTCTGGCGTCTATGAGAAGTGTTTTCTTCATTGGAGCACTTCCCTTATCAAGTTTAAAAATTGATCTAGACTCTTAAGTCCTATATTTGTTTCCCACGTCCAGTGCAAAGTAAGAACGTGATCAACGTTGTGATCTGAATTTAAAATTTTCTCAACTGCGTTATCTCTATTCATCAATTCGTCAGATCTTCCGTACCAAATTGGATGCTCGCTGTAGTATGTTTTAAGGCCTACATCTTCTGCATAAATCTGAACTCTTCTGTCCGTTCCCGGTCCACAATAAATTGTAGAAAATCCGCACGCTTTCAATGCGTTAACTGTTCTTCTGTCAATTACGTTGTGAGGCGGAATGTAGTGTTGTGTTAATCCAAGCAACAAATTTATGTCATATATTTCGCGAGTTATGTCAGCTTCTGTTTTAAAACTATGAAATTCATTTAAGAATCTCTCATCATGCTGAATTCCGTGCATGGCAATCTGAATCTTAGGATTGCTTTGAAGATAATAAAGTTGATCATCTGAAGTTAGTTTGGGAATAACGCCCAACACATATCTGCTGACACCATTCTTTTTCAAGATTGCATCGAACTTCTTG